>Ga0157363_1004778_pt1 | contig 12548 bp, 11 predicted proteins | sample AttsexASBM1_FD_111477 | JGI IMG/M metagenome (GOLD analysis project Ga0157363, IMG submission 111477) | Fungus gardens microbial communities from leaf cutter ant in Ribeirão Preto, State of São Paulo, Brazil - Atta sexdens ASBM1 | ecosystem: Host-associated > Fungi > Mycelium > Unclassified ...
GTGTGTGTGTGTGTGTGTGTGTGTGTGTGTGTGTGTGTGTGTGTGTGTAACTTAATATTTATTATTTATGTTAATTTTTTTAAATTCATAAATATGAATTTTATTTTCAAAAGATACAAGTATTTATTGCAATTTTTTATAAAAAAAAAAACAAATAATTATTATTATTATTAAACAGAAATTTGATTATACAGTTATTGGAGAGAAATTCTGTCGCCAGAAAACTCCATCAATGGAAGTAATCATTAAATATTGTAAAAAATAATCATTAAATTCTTTCTCATTTTTTTTTTAAATTTGAATCGTTTGTAAATCTTATCTAAAATTTATACATTTATTTATACATTTTATTAGATAACATATTTCCTTTTTTTTTAAATCATCGCCAAAATATTAAATGAATTTATAAACGTTTTATATATAAAATTGATGATTATTTTATACAAATTACCAAAATCTTAAATAAAATAATTAGAAAACTATAAAAAAAATGAATTGACATTTATACAACACAGTTCTCCGAGGGATATGCTGGCGATATTCTGGCGACAGGATATAGAATATTCTCTAGATGTCCTTGAAAGGTCACAGTTCTTTGAGGAATCTAGATATCTCTAGATGTCTTTCCAAGGAGATGTCTAGATCCCTCAGAGAACTGTTGTGTGGATAAATATAAAAAAAATATATAAGTAAGATTTTAAACGCAACTATGATTTTATACGTTTTTCTGCATTTAATAAGATCTGCATATAAAAAATAATTACCAATTATATCTACAAATTAATAAATCAAAGTTTATAAAATCAATGTTAAAATCAATTATACTTCAACATTATTAATTTGAAAGTATTTATTTCTAATCATTTTTACGATGAACGTTGCAATTCGTGTCACAGATTATAGTCACGTGAAGAGAAACTGGTTTTTCAATTATTCTCCCACGTGGATGGTGGAAGGCGGTTGGAGAAGCGGGGATGAGTTACGGTACATACTTTCACATGTAAATGATGTGCATTTCATTGTTCACAAGTAAATTTCTTGTGGACTAAACAGATGGATTAATTTTAGTTCCCACTTAAATCAAAATAATATTATGTCAGATGAAAAGAAACTTGAAAAAGAACAAGATAAAAAGGTATGCAAAAACTGTTTAAATTTATTTTTATTAGTGACGAATTGATATATAAATCAGTATTCTAGACAGAAGAGAAAACAGTAATTAAAGGTATAAATCAATTCCTTTTTATTTAAAGATATTTTTAATAAAAGTTTACTCATTAATAGAATAAAGTACTAAAAATTTCGTTTCTCTTACACTTTATCTTTAATTAAATTTAAAAAAGTTCTAACCAGATTCGAGACAATTGTGTTATAGAAAGAACCATGTTTAATGAAGAAACAAATTATGAATTTGAAGATGAAGACAGTACTGAAGATTATTTTATCTTCTGTAATGGGTCCTCTGATTCTGTATGGTATATTTTTCATATATCTACGTTATCAAATGCATTCGAGGTACCTGTTCGAGAAACCGATAATTATAAATGAAGCTAGACCAAAGTTTTGGATCTATGCCAAGAACAATGACACCAGTTACCTGAAGCATGTGTATTCAGTACTTCAACGACTCGGTTTCCAGGAAGGTAATAATAAATCCGACTGGGATCTGTTGTGGGCTCACGATTATCCTTTTCGTGTGTTATCCGCGAGCTTAAATAAATTACAACAACATCAGCGAGTTAATCATTTCCCTGGTTGCGGCTACATCACGAATAAAGTGGACTTGTCGACGTCACTTGGCGGTCGGTATATTCCAGCAGCATTCAAGATGCCTGAAGACCAGCAAGCTTTCATCGATTATGCTAAATTAAATCCCGCAAAGCTGTTCGTACAGAAGTCGAATGATCATCGTGGCATCCGCATTCGCCACAGCAGCGATACAAATTTCACTGCCGGCACATTCGTCCAGGAATTTATCGAGCGGCCGTTTCTCGTGGATAGCTACAAGTTCGATATTGGCGTGTACACTGTCATCACCTCTGTGGATCCGCTGCGAGTGTACATTTATAAGGGCGACGTGCTGTTCCGCTTCTGTCCAATCGAATACTATCCGTTTGATCCGGAGATTCTAGATAAATATGTGGTTGGCGATGATTATCTACCGATTTGGAACGTACCATCCTTGAAGAGATACTATGTTGAACTTGGGTACTCGATGAAGGACTCATTTGATGCATACGTCAGGGAGCAAGGAAAAAATCCAGCAGAAATGTGGAACCGAGCATATGACGCTATTCGGGAGGTTGCTCTGATGAAGGAGGCGCAAATCAGAGAAGTCTCCAAGCGCTTCGGCAATGGCAGAAATTTCTTCGAACTTGTAAGATTCGACTTGGCCCTTGATGAGGATCTGAATGTCTACATGATGGAAGCAAACATGTCGCCGAACCTGTCTTCCGCACATTATCCTCCGAATCAATTATTATACGAACAAGTCATATTTAATACATTTGCGTTGGTTGGTATCGCCAAGAGAATCAGAAAAGAATCCTTGAGGACAAGGTAAATATATCAAAAAGACATCAAGATTCTTAGAAGTATATAGCTATTTCTAGAAATGTATCTCTACTCATCTAAAAATAAATATATAAATAAAATTATTTACATAAAAAAAGATACTTTATTGGTATATTTAATTAATATTATTATAGAAATAAAAAAGAGGAAGAAATGGAAATAGCGAATAAAAATATCGTAGTGCTACCGGAATTCTGTAAAAAATGTGATAATGACTGCTTTCGCGTAGAGTGTCAATTGTGCCGACCATGTTTCACATCAGAAATAAAACTCATTTTATCGCAGAGTTATCTCGAGCATCAAAATCGAATGGATTTTCAAAGAATTTTCCCACCATCTATAGTAAGTCGTACTTTTTCGTTTAATCGGCTAGATTGTAAGTAATTGAATAATTTTTTTACAGACAAGGGACATGATGCTGAACAACTACACACTAAGAAATCAATTACTTATTAGATGGTATCAAGGAAAATGCGAATTAGATAAGACATGGTGCAATTGATCGTATGATCAAATCAAAAGTATATCGCGTAAGTAATATTTATTTCAAATATATAACTGCATATGTATATAATGTATAAATGAGTAAGAGTATCCCTATGATATGAAAATTGTTTAACATGTACATGTAAGTACATGCGTTCACATACACATTAAAATGAAAATGCGCAAATGTTAATTTAATACTAATTTAATTAATTTAAATTAATTTAATATTAGTATTATTCTATTTGTACATTGTACATTTAGAATGTAAAAAATTATAAAAACTTAGTGCAATAAAATTATATATCGGAGCAACGTATATTATATACTTAGTTACGGAGAATATACTTTATATTCGCGTAATATAAATATATATAAAAATAAATATATATAAAAAAGTTTCACATATGAATGGATTACAAAAAATTGTAACATTAATTGTTCTCTGTCGATGAAGTTCCTTTAGTGTTACGCCCTTTTTTGACTTTCGATTCAGGTGCATTTGGATTGACACCTTTATAAAAATCTTGGAGCAACCTCATGGCTTCCTCTCCTTTTACATTTCCCTGTATAATTATTTTTGAATCGTAAAACTTTGGTACTTCGAGAACACTGATACAACCACCAAATCGATCGTTCGCACAGCCATATACAATACTGTGTACTTGTAGTTGAAGTAATGCTGACATACACATTATGCATGGTTCTACTGTGACAATTACATTTAGATTACGAAACACCATTTTGTAATCCATGCATTTCTCCTTACAGAACTTTAAGACTTGGTCGATGCAATTTATCTCGGCATGACGTGTTGCATTACAAGTTTCATTTACTGTATTATTGCCTGTCGCAATTATTTGATTGTTATATATAAATAAACAACCAACAGGGACTTCACCAGCTTTTAAAGATTCCTCAGCTTTTTGTAATGCAACATCCATCCATGCCAAAGTATCCATAATAAATACTAAACTTAATTATTGTATTATATGCTGACGAGATATTTTTAAAATCAATATTAAAGACAGTTTTCTATAAAATTATTAACTCTTTCATGATTATTCTTTATAAAAAATATTATTTTAAAATAAAAAAAAAATGCTATCTGATGTTTATATCTTTAATAAATAATATCTTACGCAACAGAAAAATTAGACAGCAGTAGTACTTGCTTTGTCAAAATATTTAAGTAATTCCAACTCATTTAGCTGCCTCTTAGCTATTTCATTCCAATTTTGATTTCCTACTGCTCTTGGACTGGGATGTCGCAGAACCATCACCTGAAAAAGCCATTCAAGTTAACATAAATCTTGTGTTATATATGTTATTATTATTAAAATGCTGCAGTATGTTACCTGTACTGGAAGACCTCCTGTTTGGACTGCAGTCTGTGCTCTTTTTTCAGCATATTTGCCAATGCCAATAACGATCTCTACTTTTAGAAGTTGTATTATATCTATCAGGGATTTGTCGCAAGCCTCATGTAAAATCTTTTGTCCGTCACCCTGAAAAATACAGAATAGTTCAGCATAAGAAGAAAGGAATGTAACAGGATAAATATTGCCTTTATTTCTGCCGGTGTGATGTTTCGAGCTTTGCCATCCATGAATGCCAGTGGGCAATAATTGTGCATGTATGCATATCGGAAAAAGTTCTCGGGATTTCCGCATAGTTCTTGAAAGAGACCCCACAATCTTAATCCGCTAACTTCACTGCGTGTACATTGGAATCCTACCACCTTTCGGTCGGGATGTTCTTTTGAGGGTTTGCCAACAGGACCAGAAATTTTGAGCCAATCTCGCACCATATTTATTTCTCCAAATGGTACACCGGTTTGTGACATACCCCATGGTCCAGGATTCATACCAACGAACAAGATCTTTTTTATGCCAGTACAATACTTGTGTACATACATGGCATGTGTTTTAGATGCATATTCGAGTGGATTGTAAATATATTGTATGGGTGGTAAAAAAGTAATATTTTGCAATTTGATACAAAGCTCTTGTTCAATTGATAACAATGTGTCAGAGATAAATATAGATATTGTAGAAGCATGCTCAGAGATATCTTCTTTTGTTTTCGTATCAGGAACAAGTTCAGATATGGCAGATGTGTGTTCCTTTATATCTACATTTTTAATTCTTAAATTCGTTTGTATTTGTGTCATATAATCTACGACATTTGAATTCGACCGTTTGAGTTTCCTTTCACTTGATAAATCATCACTTTTTGCTCTAGTTCTCTTTGCATGAGACATAATTACTTTTCGAAGGTCGAATATATATATAGAAACTCAAGAAAGAATTAAATATTATATTGAAATAATTATATTTAAAAAGTTACGTGTACGATAAACAGCTGTATTAATTAATGCGTCAGTAATTTAAAGATATATAAAATACAATTCCAATGTTTTTTTCAAGATGCGGATATTATATCAATAAAAATTGTGTTCAATCTTCAAGATAATAGTAACTGCACAATATTTTTTGTAATTTCTCTGATTCCTCTGATCGAACTGATAAACATCATCAATTACCGCAAGTGCAGGTCAGCTAAAATCCAGGAATCGTACTTGTGTATACTAATGTAGTTTTAATAGATCTATCTTTTTCTCTTTCGTTGTTTCGTTCAAAATCTACGAAAATCTTCCGAACGTTCCCGAGAATAATCCGTTACGCATAGGTATAAAAAGAAATCCTCTACAGTCTATTATGTCTACTCACCACTATTATCCCATTTATGCCATCGGTTGTACGCACACATCAGCACACATGGACTAAACACTCTGCATTTGCACTTTTTAGATCTCGTTTTTTTCCCACTCCTTTGCAAAATTGAGCAGAATTATCTAAATTACATACATTTATCTCAGTTTTGAGTGTAGAAAGTGTATAAAGATGCAATTAAAAAATGAAACGGGATATACCAACACCACGTGCGCTTAACTAACATAACCTAACTTAACTTACACGCACAATGCACTGATGATTGGATTCGAGCAATTGGAATTTGGAAATTGTGGAATTCAATCTCACGTATTGAATTATATGCTCGATTATTATGTAATATGATTATATGATTATATCATTACGTTATATGATTATTTTATTAACCAATCCGAAAAATAAAATCGATATCTGATGAGAGATCCTTATATCGCAATGTTTTTTAAACTCTAAAATGCTGAATTGATCAACTTTTTGTGAATAAGAGATGCCGTTAATATGTGATTGTGCAAATTTGTTTAAGTAGGTTTAAAGATTACATTCACATAGAGATGAATTTTTGCATGCGTAGTCTGTACGTGAATGATGTTCATACTGCATACTAGAAATCGTCGGAAATGGCGTCCGATAGACGAAGTACTCTGAAACGAAAATTGATCGATACTGGAAGCGACTCGGACAATGAAACAGAAAGTGAGTATGTGTGCAATTTTGTATGATGTATTATATTGTTAATTTAAATCAATACGTTCTAGATACATAACGATTTTAATGAAATGCAAATAAGTGCAGTTTGAGGTTAAATGATGTTTGCCATGATATTTTCTTGATTTTTCATGAATTTGTACAATAATACATTTACGGGCATTGATATGTAATTGAGAAAGTAAAACGAGAAAGTAAAATAATCGATGAAGAAAGTGAAATAATCTCACATTCACTCTTTTTATTTATTACTTAAAATATAACCTATAATATTATTATCTCATAGGCATATTTTTTTCTTATTACAGAGACTGCAAAGTATATAAAAACGAAATCAGAGGCGCCGCGATTGTGTCCGTATTTGGACACGATTAATCGACAATTTCTGGATTTTGATTTTGAGAAATTGTGTTCTGTATCACTATCTAGGATTAATGTGTATGCTTGTCTGGTTTGCGGTAAATATTTCCAAGGCAGAGGCACTAATACTCATGCTTACACACATAGCGTGGCAGAGAGTCATCATGTTTTTCTTAATTTGCATACGCTCAAATTTTATTGTTTACCAGATAATTACGAGATAGTAGGTAGGTAAATTCATTCTTTATGTTTATATTCTTCAGCAAGTAACATTTATATGTTTACTAGATTCATCTCTGGATGATATTAAATATGTGTTAAATCCAACTTTCGATAAAATGCAAATAACTCAACTAGACAAGAGCGATAAACAATCTAGAGCAATCGATGGCTCTATGTATTCACCAGGAATAGTAGGAATGAATAACATAAAAGCAAATGATTATTGCAATGTCATTTTACAAGTAATGTAGTTTATAATTTTAAATAAATAATTATTAATATCAACATTCTGCATTTTGTCATCTTAATATTTTTTTATAGGCGCTCTCGCATGTTACACCTTTGAGAGATTTCTTTTTAAGAGAATTTAATTATGCTCATGTAAGGAGACCACCTGGTGATTCATCGTATCTCTTGGTACAAAGGTTTGGAGAACTTATGCGCAAATTATGGAACCCACGTAATTTTAAAGCTCACGTAAGCCCACACGAAATGCTGCAAGCGGTAGTCTTGTGGAGCAAGAAAAGGTTTCAGTTCACAGAGCAAGGTATGTAACAGATTTTATCAACTTGTATTTTTTTTACACGATTAAAATAGTATTTTTATCAATAAGTGATTATGTTTAGGTGATCCTGTGGATTTTTTATCATGGTTCTTAAATGCTCTCCATCTGGCATTAAATGGTACAAAAAAGCGTGATTCTAGCATCATTTATAAAACATTTTTGGGTCATATGCGAATATATACGCGAAAAATACCACCATTGGAATTAGAGGAGAGCCAAAGAAGTGAATTGTTACACACGGTGGAGTATGGTGAAACTGTGACGGAAAGTCCATTTTTATATCTCACTTGCGACCTTCCGCCACCTCCACTATTTAAAGATCAATTTACAGAGAATATTATTCCACAAGTTGGTATTTTGTTATATGCATATAATATATTTTGTTATATGCATATAATATTGATCATATAAATGGAATGTAGCAGAGAAATAAAAAATTGCTCTTTTATTCATCCAGGTAAATCTGTATACGCTCCTGAATAAATTTAACGCCGTCACTGAGAAAGAATATAAAACTTACAAGGAAAATTTCATGAAAAGATTTGAGATTACCGAACTACCACCATATCTCATACTTTATATAAAAGTAAATCTTATATCTACTATTAGTGTCGATATAGTTTGCATTTTTGCATATTTGATAATTTTTTATTGATTTTAGAGATTCACAAAAAATACATTCTTTGTTGAAAAAAATCCAACAATTGTGAATTTTCCTGTTAAGTAAGTATATAATATTTTCTCGTTTCATATACTATTGTATATTAAAAAATGTATTAACAATTTATTTAATTATAAATCTTGATTATGTTGACAGAAATGTCGATTTTGGAGATATTTTAACATCGGAAGTGAAAGCCAAGCATCCATATACAACGTATGACTTAGTAGCCAATATAGTACACGATGGTGAACCTGGACAAGGTACATATAGAGTTCATATTTTGCATAAAGCCACAGGCCAATGGTACGAATTGCAAGATTTGCACGTCACACAAATTTTACCCCAAATGATCACTCTTACCGAAGCATATGTACAGGTGAGAAAAGAGAAACGATACTTGTTTCTTTGCAGTTTGCGATATTTAGATAATCACTATGTTTTCTTTTTATAGATTTATGAATTAAGGAAAGACACGCACATGGAAAACGGAGACAATAAAAATAAAAAAGTTATGTGATATGCTTGAATAAAAATACGAAAATATCGGAAATATGAAAATAAAAAAGTTTACATTTTATCTATAGACTTTGTCTTAATTTTCTAATATTTCCGTAATAAGCTTACACTAATAAGCTGATTTTTCATTATTTAGTTTTATTTTTCTTCCGTTTCCATTAATGATGATTTTTACAGTAGAAATTATTTTTAACGAATTTCTTTATTTATTTATATGAATTATTATTAATAGATTTTTAGATTTATTAAAAATTAAATGATTACAATATGCTTAGTTTTTTGATATTAAAAATATTTTGTTATCAAATTTATTAAGAGCAATAAAGAATGTTTTTTTATATAATAACTAATTCATATAAAAAATCGTTTTACATACATTGTAAATTATCTCTCTTTCTCTTGGAATTAAATACAATACAAGAATTTCATTCTTGTGTAAAATTCAAATGGATTACGTGTATTCGTTTGGTTTGTGTTTCGAGTTTGGGAGCGAGCGGCGTCGAGGGTGGCCGAGTGTTACCGAATAATACCGAACGACTCGATAGTATAAGCGGAATAAGAGAGAAGGACAGGAAAAGGCGAAGCTGTACGGAGATGCACGAGATAGGAGTCGGAGCAAGTCGGAGGTTTCGGAGCGGAGCTCGGGCCTGCTCGGCTCGAGTTCGGAGGACGTTCGCGGTTCAGACTGTTCGGAGTTGGTGATGAGCGGACAGTCGGGCACGCGCGACTGCGAGCTGTGAGTTGTAACTCTGCGAGACGAAGCAATCGTGAGTGAACGTGTGTCGCGCGCGTCGCGTTCCCCGCGCTTTTCGTCCATGCGTCAAGTCAACGACGTACCTCTCTCTCCTCTTTTCTTGTTCTTCCTTCACTCGTTGCATCGCGTAAAATCGCGTGCGCCATTACAAGCATATGTATCATGCATGTGTTGCATCGCGCGCGTGAGTGTCCCGCGATGATCGCGTTGCATGCATCTTTGTTGCATCCGTCACGTGGATTATCGCCGGTTCAACGGAACGGACGTCGCGCCGGGGGATTTTTGTTCGACTGCAAGTGGTGAGTGTACATTCTATTCTTGCGACAAAAAGCTACGAGAAGAGCGACGACATTTCGAACGGCCGCCTTCCAAGTTCCACTATCCGTCTTTCGCGATGGCGCCGTCGCGCTTGCTCCGCAAAAGCGAGCGACGTTTCAAACTCACTGCCTGCCTGCGGCAACGGCAACGGTTGCGTCCTTCGCGCTCGACCTTCCCTTGCTTGCATTTGGCAGCGTTTAATCTCTCTCTCTCTCTCTCTCTCTCTCTCTCTCTCTCTATTTCCCTCGGAGAGTCTTTATATTTTCATATTTTATTCGCGCGCGGCGCCGCGCCGTCGCAATTTCACGATGACGATATTCGTGAGTGAGGGTACTTTTACCTAACCTAACCTATCTACCTGTCTACCTCCCCCCTCGTCGTCTCGAGGAGTCGAATACCTGTTTCGCGTGATGCTCGAAAAAAACTGTTCGATCGCGTGGCTGCCGTCGCACGGAGGAGCCGAGAAGCAAGGCAAAAGACGCGATACACGGCTACACGCGCTTCATTGCGGGAGACTAAACGAGTAGGATAAGTGGGAGGAGAGACGAGGACGAGAGATGGGACGGTCCGTTGACTCTCTGACTCTCTCGCGGAAGGATTCCGCGAGTTTCGGATTCCTAGCGTCCCGTCACCGCCGTCACCGTCGTGTATCGCCGATGTAAACTCGTTTCTGCGCACGATCTGCGAATGACGAACAAATAATCCGCGTCTGTATACATTTCCCGCTTATCTAAGATTTCAAAGTCGCAACATGCGAACATGCAGCTCTGATTCTTATTATTCTTGCCCGTGCATCTTGACACCCAGTGCATTCAAGGCGTGACTCGCCTATTTGAATAAGATGATTCATTGCTCGATGTTGCTTTAGATACTGAAATTTCTAATGTTGTATTTCAGAACTACAAGGTAAAATTCTCTATATCCTTGTGGGAAATATAATTGCTAGTTGTACAGTGTATGACAATCTTCACCTTCCACCCATGTTGCTTGATGCGAAATTGTCATTTACGCGAGGCGTACTGTTACGAAAAAAAATCTGCAAAAAAAAACACTACACTTTGCATAGATATTGCTTGTACTCATAATAAATGTAATTTGAGTATCAGTTAATGCAGTTTAACGCACTGTTGCAGTCTAGATTTACATTATAGTGCTTACCAAAAATTGAACAATGTTAGAGCTCAAACAGAAATTGGATAATAGCAGCGGCATGATACGACAAAAATACAATACAATTAGGCAAAATTAGAAGTTGCATTAACGTATAAGTTGGCTTTGTATGATATCTTGGAAAGATGATTTGGTAAAGTTTTTTAAGTATTAGATTTTTTTCGATTTGATATGTAAATTTTTTTTCATATATTTTTAATTATTTCACTATACAATAAACATACTATTGTTCTTATATGCAACATTATTCAATAACAAATGAGAATATATAATACTTAATAGTATAACTAATACTGTTAAAAATATGTACATAATATAATCTACGTATGGCAGATTAGACAGATATCGCGATATATTAAAGGAATTAATGTTATGAATTTATTGCGCGTAGTTTACTTAACGAGTTAATAATTATAATTGTTTAAGTTCTGTAGATAGAGCTTGAATTAGTTAAGAATGTTGTAAAATTTGTTAAAAGAAAGGAAAATACTGCTCGAGCGCCTCGAGTATAGATTTGCCCGAATAATCTTGGCACGTTTCTGAAGGTCAAATTTTACGTGGGTGTACGGCAATATTGTCTAATCACGTAACGTACGACATGAAGATTCGTCATCAAGTAGCATTCGCGGAAAGACGAACTCTTAACGATGATAACATTAATCACTCCGATATCTTGAGAGAAATTCTAATAAATGGAACAATATGTATTGTTTAACTGTATTAAACAATTTTTGCTTATTTTTTATTTGTGAGAGAAATTCTCGGAATAACTCACAAATAGTTTGTCTGAATTAATTAATTATAAAGACACATACATTGCGACATAATTTTTATTAATTGTTTTAATTTCTTAAGTTTTAATTTCTTAAAATTTTACTTAATAAATTTGACTTAAAATATTTACTTGGAATTTAAACAAGTTTAAGTTTTCGCCAAATTTCTTTCAGGGAGTGCTTACCAAAAATTGTAGAGTAAATCTTTTTTCATGTTTTTAGTAACATAAATCTCTTAGAAGTCGAATTGATCATTTTTATTAATTTATTAATTTATTCCATTTCTTAAGTAAATTTCTTATTTCCCTTATTTATTGGTCCCTGAAAAGTACACGAATAGTTTATAACTTAATTTCTAGTTAATAGCTGGTAACTGAATTTTTAATTTCAATAAAATTTGTAATATTAACTTTTTCATAAAGTTGATTTCTGAGAGTATATGATTGTACTTGATTGTACTTATTACTTAATTCGATGCAAAGTTCGCAAGAGAATGAAATTAAGAATTGTCGGATGTAACGTAATGTACGTAACGTAATGTGAATCTAAATAGGATAAAGAAGGAAAATAAGGAAGTGTGAGACAATATTTACTGCACTCTGGACATGATAAATGATGAGACGATATCCAATACAAGCTCTGCTTCACGTGCTAAAAAGCAAAGCTTTCATTGGATATCACTTATCATTCATCACGTCCAGTGTGA
>Ga0157363_1004780_pt1 | contig 12547 bp, 5 predicted proteins | sample AttsexASBM1_FD_111477 | JGI IMG/M metagenome (GOLD analysis project Ga0157363, IMG submission 111477) | Fungus gardens microbial communities from leaf cutter ant in Ribeirão Preto, State of São Paulo, Brazil - Atta sexdens ASBM1 | ecosystem: Host-associated > Fungi > Mycelium > Unclassified ...
AATTTTATTGCACTCGCTCAATTATAAATCTCTTTGTCAAAAATGTCAAACGATTCAATTTTCTTTGTTACATCTGCAAGTTTGGATTATTCTTAATAATACATCTTAAATATATCTAAAATATATTTATAAGTGTTCATTTTTTTTAATCGAAAAAACGATTTTGCTAAAGAATCTAAAAATTTATCTAAATACAGATCTGAAAATAATTTTGTTGAACCATCAAAATAATAATTGGAACATTTTAATGATAATACAAAATATGTTTTAACATTCTAACAATTAGTTTCAGCGTCTATATAATTACTTTAATATCTACAAAATTATTTTATCTCTAAATTTTTAGATACTTCTCACTAAAATTGTTTTCTTTTTTTATCTAATAATGATAATTCGCAAAGATTCTGCATTTATTAATTAAATTGTGGCAAACTATATCAAACACGCGAGTATTTGATTATGCTTGGTATATGCTTTGATATATTTGATGCGAGACGCAGTATCCATTCTTAATCCATTGCAAGTTCTCTCAAGGATGTTATCTCTCGTATTCGTTACGTGCATTAGTGTATTTAGTCCACTCGGAGGCCTTCTAAGGCTGTTATCCCGCGTATTTATTATGTGCACTTCGTGTAACCGCGCGAAAACGGGGTCTAAAATGAAGAGATGTCTATCTACCCTCCCCCCCCCTCTCTCTCTCTCTCTCTCTCTCTCTCTCTTTCCTCTCCCTATCTCCACCTCCTCTCGACTTCTCTATCTTTTATTTCCCTCTCTCTTTTTCTCCTTCTCTCGACATGTTCTCTGTGCATGTTCTCCGCGGTGTAACGTGCACACGATCGTCCCAGGCCGGGTCGCGTGTGAGTGTATAATGTAGGTTGCTGGCACCTTGATGAAGGGTTCGCGTGACGAGTACCCTCTATCCGCCAGTATCCTGTCTCTCTCCTGACCTGCTCGTCCGCACCTCCTATTCCGTGTGGTTCACAGTCCACGGTTACCCACTTAAACATTGAAAAAAACGCATAGCCGCGATGACGACGATGACAACGGCAACGATAGCATTCACTTCGCGGAGCGACCATTTCGCTTTCCGCCGCATATACAAAAAATAGTTTAACCGATCGCCGCTACATCATCGATAAATTATAGCGATTCGTTTGATAAGTAAACGCCTAATTAGAACGAATATTACATCCTTTACTGAAATTAAAAAGAGGATGGATAAAATTACTGGATTACTGACCTAAATGGAACTTTTTTGCACAAAGAAAAAAAACATACATAAGAAGATTCTATTGATTTGATCAAAATTATTCTATTGTATTCATTGTCCACGTCATTGAATAAAAAGTTTAACCTCTAAGCAATGGAACACTTCTCTTATGTATATTTTTTTTGTATTTTTTAATGTGTTGAATTATTTACAAACATTAATCTCAAGATAAATTGATGGAAAATTGTAATCAATTGAAAATTGCAATCAGGAATCAGATTTCGATGAAATTGTGTTACTTTAAATGCGATTTTCAACATATTCCTATCAGAGCAGTTTAAAATTAAACATTTGCACATAGCACATAGCATCAAAAAATACAAGAAAACATGAATAACAGCATCAGAAAGCTTACATTTCAGGTTAAAATTAGATAATTTATTCAATCTTCTTTGGTAACGAAGAAATAAAGAGGAGCTACTTTTATGAATAAATGATTACGTAAAAGGTTCTACTTAATTATCTTTCATACCTTTCTTTTTAAATTATAAATCAAAAGCTTATTTGTACATTATTTCCTTCAAAAAGAAAATAATTCTTTCAAAGAAAATAATATCGAGAGATCTATTTCCTTTTTTTGGTAACTTTTGACAATGTTTACCATTTAGTACATGCCGAATTTGTACATGTGTTTTCCGTTTTTAGAAACAGTTAAACTATAGAAAATGTAAAGGAAACGATAAATAAAGGTAAAGAGAAGCGAGAGGGATGGTCGAAACGTGGCGAATGATGCGAACGTGGGAAAGAAAGAACCCTGGGACGCTTGAGAAGAAACCAAAGGAGTTTACGGTCCTGGCACCCCGTAGGGTCGGACAATTCCACCTGATTGGTAGAATCCGAATCCGTATTGTCACTCGTTGGACTGACGTTCAGTTCGCTCAGCTGGGATTTCGTGCCAAGTCGCTCGTGCTAACGACGCTATTCGTGCATCGTCGCGTTCTTGATATATCGATCGTCGTCGCTCCGCCGAGGACACAGAGAACAGCGGCACGCCCTGGGATTACTTCGAATTTTTTTAATGAAGCTCAGTGGTACTTATTGTGTTCAGGAATCTCTGAAATCTCTAGAGTACTTAATGTTCAAGGCTCTAAATCTGTAAGCAGTTAATTCCGTTTATTTCGGAAAGGCTAAAGCATTGTCAATGTCTTATAATTTGTCTTTCCTTATCTTTCAATTCCCCACGGTTAAATCATCGGAATAAAGACTTTGTTTGCCATATATGCGTATCATCGAACAACCTTCTCTCTTGTAATTCGCTCACTTTTCACGGTTAATCCAAGCAACATTGTGAATGGCTAAAGCTCGATATCGCTTTTCACTTCCCCAATGACGATATCGCTACATTCTTCGCGACGACGTCTCAAGGTTGCACGGATTGCGGCGGATTGTATTCTCAGGCGATCATCGCTCCTCCCTGCCCGAGGCACTCTCGCGGCGTTTTGTAATTACGCGCCGTCCGTCTTATCCGAAATCATCCCGTGCGTACGCGGGTCTTATCCAATTATCATCTGCTTTCTTCGCGCTGGCGTAAACATACACACTTCACGGGTTGCTTATAATGTAGCAATCCACCGATCGCGTTTCTGAAGTTTCGTCCGCTGGAAGGTGGCTTCTCATCCCCGACACCTTATGCTCGACGATAATTATCCGGCTCCCCAAGAACCGCTAAGTATTTCGTAATTAGAGGCCTGCCCCGTCTTATCCGAAATCGCACTCTCGATTACAAGCTTGCGCGGCTTATCGATTATTATCTCTACCTCCTGCATAGCGCGCGCGAAGTCGCTTACTTTTACCTTCTACCGTACTCTCTTGATTTCCACTATTTCTCAGTTATATCTTTTATTGCGAACACCAAGGTAGCAAGAAGTACGTCACGTCAATCAGTAGCTCGAGGATCATTCAAGGGTCATTCGTTACTTTGGAATGATATTGAAGATCCGGAAAATTTGCTGTGGAACCGTGGAGCATTGATACTCGCGCGAGTACCTACTTTGCTGCTCGACGAAGATCGTGATCGAAGAGATGGCGATGACGAAGTCAAACGAGTCAACGTGCAATTTATTTAACATGTCGCTTTCTCCTTTCGATAACGTAATAGTGCTGCGTGTCACATTGTTGCGAGGAGGAACCGTAGGCGTTAATGATGAAGTCGCTGGGCTTGTCCGGAGTACATCTAATATCCAAGTGCGCTCTGGACAAACACATATGGCGTACGCCCGACGTTGATCACCTCGGTAATACCTCAAGGTTGCGCTTTAGTAACAGCTACATTTCTACCGACAAACAGCCTGCGGTACGGCGAACCATGGGGTGTCCGGAGAAGAAACAAGAAAGTACACATTCATAGAAAGAATTAGTTCGTATAATATCTTTAGAGTGCAATGGTGGATTTATCAAGACGGCAATCTGAACGGTCACTCGAGGCCGCGAAACTTCTCGATCCCGTAATTTGTTGCTTGACGAGCGAGTTAAATGAACATAGGATAAAAAGACGAAAATGAATTGAGGCGATCTTATCAATGGAATTCTTTCAAATATGTGAAATATCTCAAGAGACGCAGATCTCTAAGATGCTGTAAGTAGATTCCGCGTAAATAGGCTCGATCGGAAGGCACCTGTTTGCACAATTTTCGTTGCGCTTCGTAATTGCGCATGGTGCGGCTTAACCGCAATCACATTCACTGTAGTTGCGTGGCTTATCGGATTATCGTCTACTTTCTGCACCGCATAAATATATCACAATGTCGCTAGTAAAACGCGCTACTCAAAGCAAAACGTTAGCTGCGTGAAATAAAACACTGGTGTCCGGCAGAGCGAATGATTAATACATGTTTAATTGTAATTAAAGTGCGCGATCTAAGTGAATTAAACGCGAGGTTTCACAAAAATCAAATTATAGAAAGATTGCTATTGGCGAAAAAATTTATCAGTTTTATAATAGGTCTTCCCAAAATAAATTTTAGAATTATGGATGACGTGTCATTATTGAAAGAGAATATTGGAATCAAATATAGTTAAGAATAGGTTACCAGAAATAATAGAAAATTGTCATAAAAAGAATACTAAATATTAATTTCTACAGAAACAATTGTTATTTGTTGAATTATTTATTGTTGTTTATTATTATTTATTGAATATCTTATGCTTCATATTTAAATCTCCATAAATTAAAGAATTCTTTTGCAAACGTTCTAAATGTTTTGCGTCGTAATTGTGAGAATATGTTTTTTGGCACTTCCTACAGAACTATCAGAATATTATACTCATAGACTTATAAGATAAACCCAGCATGCCCCCATAGTAGAAGCCGATAGTACAGTAAGAATGAGTAAGAGCAAAAATAACGGTAATCTCTATTCTTCTCCATTACTATGAATATGTGCGCGTAAGAGAAAGATAGAGATTCACTGATGTTTTGCATCTCATCGTTCTGTTGACTTCACTTCATAGGGGCATGCTGGGTCTTATAAGTGTATTATTATACCAATGTTATAATTTAACACGATTCCACAACGATGTAACTGTTATGTACAACAAGTGTCAATATTATGTTGTTGATTGGGAAATTATAATATTGATATAATGTTACTGTTCTGCGAGTTATTAATAATAATAACTAAGCACGATTCGGAAACCTTTCGATTATTACTATTAATAAATTGATTCCTCGATTTCAGAAAATGTATAGATCGATTCATTTGATGCTCAATTTTAAATTAGACGAGACTCTTTGCGCAAAAATCAATTAACAGAAAAATTGCAAATGGCATAGAAACTTTATTAATAGTATCGATAAAAGAATTACGGATCTTTAGAATTACGGATAGTAGGTCAACTATCATGTCATTATTGGAAAAGAGTTGGAATCGAATATTGATGAGATGCCAGAAATAATATTAGAAATTGCAACAAAAAAAGTATTAAACATTAATTTCTGCAGAAGTGATTATTATTAATTTAATATCTCAAGCTACAAAACCTTAACATTAATGAATGATACTATTCTGCAAATATTCGAAATGTTTTTTCATCGTGATCGCAAGAATATGTTTTCTAGCGATTAATAATCGAGAGAGAAAGAGAAAGAGAGAAGCGCGCGTCCGGTTCACAAGTACCTCGACACCATCGAGCAAAAGATGCAGATCCGCTCTACCCTGTGCGGTATTTCGCAATTAGCCTGGAAGCTTATCTCGATCGCAGCATCTCCGGGGAGTTTCTAAAGAGCGGAGTCCCGGCGTTCCGCGGGTCTTCGATCGCGATCGCGAAACTTCGGGCGATAATGCGACGCATCGATCATCGCTGTAGCGCCTCGAGGCTGTACACGACTACACGCACACGCACACGCACCGTTGGGACAACCGATGGTTAGCTCTCTCGACTAACCCCGCGCAACCGTGCGCACGAATATCTCATAATTCCGACGTGGTCACGCATCCCGGCCGCAGCTGCGACCACGCCGGCCGAACTTTATTAGCATACATATAAAAATGCGTGCGTCCGCGCGTAAACGGGCGCGATAAATTACGTCTGAAACTTCCTTAAATATCTCGTAAAACGTCAGTCAATGAAATCCATTAGTTCAGGTACGCCGACGTAGCTGGTCGCTGTCCCGCATTATCGACAATCCCCTTCTCGGCGTTCGGGGGTTCTTGCCCGCGCCTTTTCTCGCTGTTTGCTTGCGAATTAAAGCCACTCGTTTCGGCGTCACGGTCTTTAAATATAAGAGATTAACGAGCGCGTGAATATGAGTCGCGTTATGATATCATAAAGATAATTGCCGATGGATGACGAGGTTGAAAGAGCCGAAGGACTTCTCTATTCTATATGTGTTCTCATGTTCTGCGTTAAAAATACTCTCTTATCTGCAGCCTCTTTGAGATTGATACATTAATTTAAAGAAAGATACTTGAATATATATATTTCTTTGTAGATAAATTGCTGTATTAAGATAATTGATAAACCTTCGTACAAATAAAATTATATTATAAATAATAAATAATAATATAACAGATAATATAACTACAGTAAACTTTCGTTTTTGTGAAATAAATAAATTACATACTTAACCTTCATATTCTCAATATTTTCGTAAAATTTGTTACGAATTTCAGAATTTCTAATGAAACGTGAAATACTCATATTATTAATCTTCGAAATAATTAGAAAATAAAGAGAAACAACAACTTTACAAGAATCATCTTTGTTAAAGATTCATCGTCCTATCCACTCAGAGTAAAAGACATAGTGATAACTATAAAAGTAACAACTATACAAGTTTTATGTATAGAATTAAAATGTACATAGTTGAATAAACTATTTTATACTTTATAGTTTTTTGTTACTTTATATTATTTTATAATTATTACAATTATAAGATAGTGTTTATTCAACTATGTATTTTTACATTCAGAAAAATTTCTGATTGAACAAATCAGAAGATTGTAGTCATATCAATCAGTTATCTCAGCTGGAATTATATTTGTCCATTTTAAATCTGTAGAATTTTAACTAATGCAACTAGATTTTTTTCCAGTGTATAGCTATACATAAAACTTGTATAGTTGTCACATTTATAGCTGCTACCACCGTTTTTCTTCTGAATGTTCAACAACGACTCGCTCGAATTTGCCCTGCAATACGTATAGCGTGTCTCACACCGAATTCCTTCCACCGAAACGTGTCAGCACCGATACTCTTTCGATCGACACGCGTCACTTACCGGCCGGTCTTCGTGATGATCATCTCAGTGCCGAGGTCGTTGAACTTGTCCCAGAGATCCTTGGTCTCGAGGTGGCACTCGACGTCACGCAGCTCATCGGAATTGCAGCTGGTCCTGAGACGTTGCCTCCTCTCGTCCGTGTTGCTGCTACTTTCCGCGCTGCTTCTTCGCGAGGGCGTGCCGGCCTCGGCAGGGTCTTCGGCCAGCATTTCGTGGACTGGCCCGTCGTCAACGCTGCTGCACTCCTCCACATCGACGTCTACCTCCTCATCTTCCTCATTCGCGGACTTCTCGGTACTCTCGCTCTCGCCCTCACAGTTCTCAGTCTCCTCGTCGCCCAAAAGTGCTTCTTCCGTCACTACGGTCGCCGTCGCCACGATGTTCACTGGTGACTGTTGAACACCTGCTATAAGAAATCCCCCACTCATCACATTTGAACATATATTCATCAATACATAATATAAAAAGTACAGTTAGGAAAGATATTATTAATTTAATCAGGCCAATAGTGTCATTTGGAGTGATTTTTGCACCCCAGTAGCAAGAAAATGAAGCTCGATATCTATCGTAATAATTTGTTTTTATTAATTAGGAATCCATTTTTTAGTTTCTTATTTTTTATAGAAAAGTGAATCTATAAATATACATAATGGTCTCAAATATATTAATAAATTATATAATTATGGAAGAATCAATAATATTCAATATGTAATTAATAATAGTGGCTTTAATTGGGATTTAAAAACATTCCAAATGATCATTTATGTAAAAAAAATTAAATAATTACATTCTCGTGTTAATTATTCATTATTAATTCACTGTTAATTATTCATCGAAATGTAACTTGCAAGCAGTTTTAATTTCCATCCTAATTGTAATAAGTCTATCTTTAAAATAAAAATAGTTTCGTTGTTGCAAGAGTAAATTACATGTAAGTAAATTGTCTCCGTGATTATCACTGCATAAATAATGTATTTATAAAGCAATATAAGATAAGTCGTCTGTCTCTGATTAAAACTTTCGTTCAGTCAATGATTCCAGCAAGATTATAGCCACCGATCAGAGTTTATCAGGTTGAGATTTATCGCGAAATAACGGCGTCAACGACCATCGCGTAAGACGCGGAAAGGAAATCCTCGAAGCAGGCGCGCGATTATCGCGAACCGCGTCGATTTAAATGAGCAAGATGAGTCCGGACGATATCGGGGGGCTCGCCGCTTGTTTAATTAATCGACTAGGCCCCACATCTGCCACAAGGTGGTGGCCGGCGCCTAATTAAACCGTCAGATTTTCAAGAAAGCCGATCCGCCGCTGTGTACCGGTGTGTACACAATGTTAATTGCGCCGGGTCCGCGATATCGATCTGTTAATTTGTACTATTCCGCGCGAACAATGCGTCTTCCGGGCGTGCGTTTATCTCAAATTGGATCCGCCGGCCGCGTTGTTCGCGAATGCGTTCACGCACGTGCGGTGGTACGCGGGAAAATTTATCGACGCGGTTGCCGTCGACGAGAAACGGGTCGCCGATATCGCCGACCGTGGCTCTTCTGTTCCGCATAAACTGTCTGTTCACACGGAAAAGACTATTACGATCCGTGTTCTTATTTCCATTTAGCGCCATGTTACCGTTAGATATGGCTATCCGATATGGAGAATTTATTCGCTTAATGTGAAAATCGCATATCGGTAGGAGAGTTGAGGAGAATCCGACAGCGTATTTAATACTGAATCCGAGAACCTTACTTATCTAGTATCAAGATAGCGTTCAAAGTTAACGGGAAACAAGACGCAATAAATATTTCTAAAATATTTTAAGATAATATTTTTAAGAGGGAGAAGGGAGAATAATTATCCATGATATAGGTATATTCATTTATGTTTATGGTTGTTCGATAAAAACGATCGACTCGAGTTTCTTTCCTGGGGAGACCGACTTCGTAACGACTTAATGAGTCACCGGGTGTGCTTCTTCCCATTTCGCTGAAACGAAGAGGCGAATTTTTACTTTTTGATCACAAATAATCGAACAGCTTCTGCCTGAGAAAGTATACATCACACAGCTCGCCATGTCAGAAAACACGGCGATTATCGCCCATTGATCGTAGACGCTAATTCGATGCGTCGCTTCCCATTTTTTTTCTGACTTCTGGTCACACACCATCACACACCATGCTGACTCGTAACGTTCTCTTACTCGCTCAAACCGGTTACGCTAAATTTTCGATAATAATGGTGACAACGATGACGACGACACGCATTCGATGGCGATTACTTTCGCTTTTTCGTACGTCGCGTTGCGCGCGAACTTATTACAGCAATTTGCATTTCGTTTAGGCGAAACCAGTTGTTTTTTTTACCGGGCTTTATCGCCGGTTGCCAGATTTCTTAATCACCTTGAGACAATCTTTCCTCGCTACTTAAAATTCATAGAAAGCTATATATGTGACAGAAAGCTTTATATCTGTCATCTTAATTCCGAAATATGAGAACCGTTTGGACTTCGACTTTCAAGGTAACTCCTGGCAGCCAGACGAACAAAAATGTGGTAATTTTAAAGAGAAACGAAATTAGTGAAAAATTTAATTTTAAAAGAACTTTTAACATTTGACATTTTCGTTAACAATTAACCGTATTTAATCATGAAACGGAGAAAGCACTTTTAACATTAGAATATAATTATATATACATTTTTTTATTATAAAATTAAACTATATATTTAAAAAAAAGAATGAAAAGGAAAAATAAATTGATAGATTTACGTATTGCAAAAAAATCACATTTAAAAAAGTATAATAACTTTGAAACTGGTATAATCAACTTTTTTAAATTTCTAATTGTTATAAATTTGAAAAAAAGATGACTGCATTTTGATAGTTTGATAGTTTTTTATAAAGCATAAAATATTCCAACAACATTGCAACAACATTGTAATGTTACTATTGTAATATTACTGATCCGTTGCAATATTGTTAGAATGATCTGTATAGGTTTAGTATCGAACCTTTTTTATAATATGAGTTGGAGCCGATTGTTTCAGCTTCAGATAAACTTATTTATCTATTGGATAAACAAAAGAGTAAAAGAATAAGACAATCAACTGAAGTTTACTGAAAGGTGGACAATCTTAATTAATTTCTTTTTTTAAGAAATTAACGATTAACAAGCAAATAAACAGAGTACTTTGCGGGTGTGGAGATATTTGCAGTTGTATATAAGTCGAATGTGCAAATTTCGCGAAATTCGAATGAATTCGAGAACGACGCGAACTGCTGGATAGCGCCAGGAGGCGAAGCGCGCCTTGAACGCGCACAGTAGTTACGCGCATCGCGTGCGACTTGCGTGTTGCGCGCACATCTGCGTGCACGCATCCACGCACTCATGCATTCACGCACACACACGACCGGCTAATAATAATGCGCTGTGGAGGCCACGTCCGTAGTTCGCGTCGCGGCACGCGTGTCACGTCGCTCGCAAGTTACATGTAGAGAATCGCGCGAACGAACGAAAGCTCGTACACAAGCATATATAGGCATCTGTGTGTTTCTTTTTTTTTCGAAATCGCTCGATTTTCTTATTGAACTATCGCCGCCTTGCCGAGAACTGTCCGGCTCTGGGGAAGAACTTGGGAAGCGCGTGAACAGCCGGTGGACGCGCGCTCGATAGGGAAAAAAAAGAGCCCGGTGCGTTAAAATTAACACCTCGACACGCGCATCTCTCGCGTGAGCCGCGACTGTATCGTCGTCGACCTTCTGCGACGTCACGCACGATGAAATTGTCCGAACGTGCATCTTGCCCCGACGTTGCTCGTTAATTTGCGAACAATCGGTTTTCCGGCTGAAAATCTACTTATTCCAGCAATGACACGTTCTCCTCCTGTTTTTCCGAGAAAGAGATACATAAACATATAAACAGATAGATAGAGGAGTGAAATAAATACTGTGTGAAACAGCAGTAGCTAGTTATAACTCATTAAAAAATTTCCTGAGAAAACGTATATATGATATTCGACAAAATTATTAAACATTTGTTAAAATTATATATAGTGAATGCAAAAAGTATATTCATGCAGAGATTTTTAGTAAAAAACTTTATTTATAGAAAATAAATGTTAATTAGCAATTTTACACAATAAGTTCTATTCTAATATAAACAAAAAATTTTCGCAAAAATAATGATATTCATGATTTTAGAAGCTAAATTTCGCGGCTGTACAAATATTTTTTATATAATCCAAATAATACAAATAATTTAACAATTTTTAATCGTTTTTGCTTATTCTTGGGATGTACTTTAATTATTACATATCTTTTTAAGTAAAATAATTTTAAGAAATATACAATCTATTTTATTCTTTGTTAATAAATTCTTTGTTAATTATTCCTCGTTGTTTAAATTTGTATCTTCTTTGTTTTGCTATAAACTTTTGTTAGAATGTAGGTCAAATAAATTATTAGAAACAGATATATAAATACATTGCATCTTTATCTTCTTGTTTTATTCGTAAAACGTTTTCAATTGTTACAAATGACCTGTTTCGCTTTCTCCTCGGCTCCTTCATTTTTCAAACATTAACAAGAATAAATGGCAACTTCGGATGCGATTTCGGGGTCACATGAGGCGCACAGCGTGTCATATATGAAAAACAGACACGAGTTCCGATGGTGAACTTAAAGTGTGTCGTGTCATAATCGGCACACTCATAAAGCGACACCACAGGCCAGAATGAATGCTCGACCGGAAGCTTTGCGGGCAAATATACAGAAGGAGTTATAGGGAAAGAGAGAGAGAGAGAGAGAGAGAGAGAGAGAGAGAGAGAGGAATAGCTTCGCACAATGTGTATGCGCGCGCGCGTGCGAGAAGGTGGTCCCATGTTCCATGTGATCTTTTAAGACCAGAAGAAATATGACCGAGCTACTGACGTTAGCTTCCTTTTGCTGAGACCGACGGCCGACCACCCAGAATCCTGTCACCACCAGGGCTCCGCTTTGAAGGACGCCCGAGAGGATGGACACAAGCGCAATCCGGCGAATGATCGTCTTATCGGAATCATCATTTTATCCTGGACGGAAAAAGAGGAATTAACACCCCCCCCCGCAGGTACGGAGATCAATTTCGCGCGAGAGAGATAACTCCGGAAGGAATATATCGGCTCATTCAGAAGTGATCTCTGTGAATTAAGTGGACCTCATATAGCTACTTCGAGCGAATCGAGTTGCTCTAATTTCAGTGACTTTCGGAGTCTCGATCAATTTAATCAATCATCTATGTATTTATATGACTGATACTCGTCTCTACCAATGTAGATTTATTTTAATCTTGGTTCAGCTTACTCTTCATCTTGTTTTAATTTTTAGAACTAGAAAAAGATGACGAGTTAGTTAAATCAAAATTAAAATTAAACTACGTTGATAGAAAGGAGTATAAAAGAAGAATTTTTATTAAAACATAAAAATTTAGCTAGATATAAATCTAAAAATAATGGGATTATTAAAATAGGATAGTGTACGATGCTCAAATATAATAAGCATTGCTGTAAAAAGTTTGACATTTTGGCAACA
>Ga0157363_1004781_pt1 | contig 12545 bp, 17 predicted proteins | sample AttsexASBM1_FD_111477 | JGI IMG/M metagenome (GOLD analysis project Ga0157363, IMG submission 111477) | Fungus gardens microbial communities from leaf cutter ant in Ribeirão Preto, State of São Paulo, Brazil - Atta sexdens ASBM1 | ecosystem: Host-associated > Fungi > Mycelium > Unclassified ...
AATAATTGTTGTATCTCCTATATTTGTGGAGAATGTGATGATGAGTTTCAATTGGGTATAATCCACATGGACACTTGAATTCTTCTTGGGGAAAGAAATGAAGACAATATTCTCCTATAGGAGCATGATTAACAATAGCTCTTGTAGCTCTAGTACATAGTGAGTTTGAGTGACCAAAATGTTTAAGCCACAATCCTCCTTGTGAAAAAGATGGTTCAATAGGTCAAAGATCATCATCAAGAAGATCCAAAAAGTTACTTCCTTTCACATCTGAAGCTTGGAATAGTATTTTCCAAGTATTGAGAATATTATCGCACTCTCTCTTTCTGTCAAATTCCCGAGAGGATTTGTATAGGAAAATGGGAATGAGATCAAACTTCTTTGTTTCTTTGTTCACTATAGAATGAAGAGTCCACTTTTTGCAACTAGAACACTCCCAGAATTTGATAGAATTTTGGTGACCTTTTCCCTAAGTTCAGCAGAGATAATAGATGATTGAATCTGATAAGAATGAACCAATAAATCAAAAATTCTTTGGACCACATGTATTAAGTCAGTGATGACAACAATGTAATTAATAGTGATGTTGATTGCATGATGAATAGTCTTAATGATGGGGTTATTATGCATATGGATGTGTGTTATGAACTTAAGATCTTAGAGTTGGTCAAAAGAAAAAACCTTGTATAGGGTTTACACAAGAGAACTCAATAGAGAACTCTGTACAAGATAGTCTACCTTATATACTAAATCTACCTGGTCTGTGCTAGCTACTTCCACCCTACCCTAAACAGCCATGTGTTAGCCTCAAGGCTAGCATATGTTGTACTCATTGTATGACATCATCCTTTTATGTGTCTCATGACCTGTAACTGTGTCATCTGATGTGACTGGGACATGACAATGCAATCTTTGCCACTTTAACCCTAACCCTGAGTTCTAAAAATAGACAAATGAAAACTAAATCTCAAAAGGGAACTGAAAAGAGAACTGAAAATGAAAATGAAAATGAAAGTGGAAATGAGTAAAGTCCACCTCCTTCATTCTTGACAATGTGAGTGATTGAAGTGGCTACTTGATTTTTGATACTTGCATCAGAGACTATAACAGCTGTATTTGTTTCAGCCAAGTATTAGAGAATAAGATCATTGAGTTTGCAAAGATGTGCACAACTAGAAAAAATATCAATTAATCTATGTCTAGAAGAAAATTCAATACTAAGAGGATTGAAGAAATGGAAAATTCCATTAAGTCTGTTATTAGCATTAACAATAGATCCTTTGACATTTAAACACTGATTGAAAGTTAGATTTTCAAGTGATAATTGGTAGTTACTAACATTTCCAGAATGCCTATTTTGTAGAAACGATTTGGTGATATAGTTGTGTGGCAGTAAATAAGTTCTAAGTTGAAGTCTACCACTGAGCTTTTGAAGGTGAAGATGAATTGGAATAATTCTGGCAATGGTGTCAAAGACAAAAGTGGTAGACTTAATTTATTTTCCTTTTTCTTTCTATTTTCATTTTCCTTTTGATTTATTTTTCACTTTTCCTATTTTTAGAACCTAGGGTTAGGGTTAGAGTGACATTATCACGCAGTCACATCAGATAACATGGTCATAAGTCACACAATTCATAGAAAGAGATAAAATGTTCTAGAAAGATAATATTACACAATGTGTGCAATACATGTTGACCTTAAGGCTAACACATGGCTGTTTAGGGTAGGTTAGAAGTAGCTAGCACAGACCATGTGGATTTAGTATATAAGGTAGACTATCTTACACAGAGCTCCCTATTGAGTTCTCTTATGTAAACCCTATACAAGGTTCTTTCTTTTGACCAACTCTAAGATCTTAAGTTCATAATAGATGGCTTCAATTCTAAATGAAGAGAAAGTATGAAATGCTTCTAAAATTCATAAAGTGGCTCTTCATTATATTTTTCTGAGCTCCTTAAGCAGGTACACAAGAGAAGCTTTGTTATAGAACTATGATGGAAAATTATATAAGGCAATGGAAAAGACATATATTCAATAAAGAAGGCATTTTTGGAAAGGCATAAGTCCTTGAGTTGAATTTCCTAGCATTTTCATGCTTTTGACAGTTGATAGCATCTTGTTAGCATAAAAGTTGATATGTTGTCAAAATGTTAGTTTTCTATCGAAGATAAATCCAAGATATCACCACATTTCTTTTAGACTGACAACTGGATCTTCTAAAGTAGTAAGATCTAGTATAAAAGGGTTGAAAACTCCATACACCCTAAAAAAATAGAAAACTTCAGTTTTTCTCTGTTTAATGACCAACCCAAAATGTTTAAGTAGAGAAGAAATAATATGGTAACTACAAAAAAGATAGAGATTTTTAAGTTTTTCAATCTTTTTTCAAAAATATGAAAAATAGGAGAAAGATATAAAGCAAATAGAGCTGGTGATAAGACAGAACTCTGTCTGATACCAACATCAATATTAAAAAAAGGAAAGAAAAAATTGTTCTAAAGATATTTCATTTTTCTTCCTACAAGGTAATCTTAGAAAAATATAAAGATCTTGGGATCAAAACTGGCCTTTTCCAAAATTAAAGAGAGTAAGTGATGATTAAGAGAGAAAAAATTGAGTAATGTCAAAATCCAGTATACTCATGGTTAAACCTTTGTCCCATCCTGCTCGAATGAGATGAGTAAGAATCACTCCTGCATCTATAGTAGATCATTGCTTTAATCCACCCGATTAATAGGGATGAATAAAATTGTTGGAAATTGATTGAAATTGGAGTCTCTTGCTGATGACTTTTTCAATAAGTTTGCTAAGCATATTGAAAAGAACAATAAGTCAAAACATTTTAGGAGTGTTGTATGAAGCCTTATTAGGCTTAGGAATAATAATGGAAGACAATGTTTTGAAATGTGATAGCCAGTGTTCTAGATTTATACACACATTAGCAATATTGATAAAATTGTTGACACATGTGCTATCATTGATAATGACTTTGAGATGTTTCCACAACAATTTATCTAGTTCTAGAGTAGAATTATTACTGCATTTTGTAATAGAACTCTTAAACTCTTTAACTAAAAAAGGCATCCAAATCATGGTAGTTTTAGACCAAATTTCATCCAATATGTTGTGATTGATTTGATAATTTTGCACCAAATTGAACAATGAATAAAGGGCTTACTATAAGTCATCTGGCTTTATATACAGTTGACCATTGTGTTGAATAGCTTCAATCACTAGGAGTTTGTGCTTTTTGACCCAATTTATGAGTTCCCAAGTATCATGACTTCTTGATGCAATTTCTTGAATTTTAATATCAAAAAACATATTCTTAGTTCTCTTGATGGTCTTTTTGAAGTTCTTTTAATCTTCAAGTATTTTCAAAAGCCTATATTTCTCTAGCTCTTTCTGATACTTTTCATTCCACCACAATTTCAAATGTTTTGTGATGTTGATGATTTTTGAATACCAAATGCTGTTCATTTTGTTAGCAAACTCTTGTACTACTTGTTCAAGGACTTCTTTGCTTGAAATATTCTCCATATTGAGTCCCTTGATAGATTCAATGAGTTCAGTGATGAACTTGTTCTCTTCTTCACTATTCTTGACAATTGTATACTTTTTAGTATGAATTTGTTAGTAGCAATATCAACAGTGAAAGGAGTATAATCTGAAGAAAGTCTCCATTCTGGATAAATTGTGTGATTATTGAACTTTGACAAATTTAGATGAAGGAACATGAGATTAATAACTGAGTTAAATCATCCGAATTGTCCGAATACCTAGTAAAGACTTGGTTAGTAGATTTAAACACACATAAGTCTATAGAATTCACAATGTCAGTAAGAAGATCACAATGACTAGAATGATATAGAAAAGAAGAATCCCAACTGTTATCCCTAATGTTGAAGTCTCCTACCATAATTAAGATATTGTTGATATTAGCTTCTATATCCTTAAGATACTTCAAAGCTGTTTGAGATGAATCAGAGTAAACATTAATTAAGAAATAAATGCTACCATTAAAATAGAAACAAGAAATGTTCCTGTGATTGAAAATAGCTTTTTGAAGAGAGAAACAAAGTTGAGATAACCTTATATTTATGCATGAAATGACTCTAGAAGAATTATTACTGTTCAATATATTTCTAGAAAAAATAATCTAGTTAGGATGATTGAGAGCTCCTACAAATTGTTCCCCTTTCTCATTCATTGAACTAGGGATAGAATGTATGAAAGACCACAGCAGTTCTTGAATGAAAATAATATCGAAATCTCTGTATGCTTTTAAAATTGCATCAGTAAGCAGTTTGTTCTTATAAACATTTTGTGAAAAAATTCTGATATTCTTGATAATCATACTTGAACACCACTTATGGTTGAGTAAATCAATTGTTTCCTAATATCTCAGAATTCTTAATATTTCTTCATATGCTATTCCTTGTTGAAGCAATGCTTCCAGAATGGACATACATTAGAGTCAGCTTGATTGTCTTTACAGTTTAAACATTTGAAAGAATGAGGACATGGTTCCCCCTGTTTCATCTTGAGTCTCAGAAAGTTAATCTTGAAATTGGCTTTGTAGCACTAAGCAAATTGATGATGATGCAAATTGATGATGATGTTCTGTTTTGTGTGGTCCATTATACTTGATGTATTTCGATCCTTGAGCCTGACAGGTGAACATTGTATGTCCCTATTTCCAGCAATTTTTATACTAGAGGATACTAGAATTCATATTTGCTCTTTGGATGATTGCAATATAGCATTTTATATCAAAGTATCTGTTGATCCAATTCTTAGTCTTGTAACTACTTTGAGCATCCCAAATATTCAGCCACACAATAGCCATATCAGACTCAGGTGTTACGACCTTAAGCTAGAGCTCAGGTTGCACTTAGGCAAAGACTTGAGAGAAGTCAGGGGAGATTGTATAAATGGTAAAGTGTAAGGATATGGGAGAGTATCTACGCTATATATACTAGAGTGAAATGAGAAAACAATGTACAGTACATGAGATATATAACATGAAGAGACTATTAGGATAAAGTAAGGTTGTAGCACCTACTACATGAGGCGCTGACTGAGACTACTATGGCACAGCTGATTACCCTTTTCCCTTCTCTATACTGCATCCTGGAGGCATTGATTGTGACAATACCCCCATTTCAGCATTCATGTCCTCATGAATTAGATCAAGACCTCCAACTCTCCTACCACATGTGTAGCCACTATCTTTTTGCTAGGGCCAATGATGACTTGTTCCCTATTATTGATTGCTATAAAGTATGGTTTATGTAGTGGACCTCCATAAAATATGGGAATTTGACATCCATTTCTTGCTGTTTCTGTATTGTGCTTTTGTTCCATGAATGCCATTGCAACTTCTTTCCAGAATGCAGGGTCTTGTTCACCTCTGGATTTGAGGGATTGGTAATGTGATGGTGGTTTGAATAGTCTTGTTTGTGTTGGACTCTGCACAAACTTTATGTACTTGATGAGATTTTTGACTTCATCTATTATGAAACTTGTTTTTGATGATAAAGATGTCGTCATGGAAACCTTGTATGGCCTGATTAGTATTACTTCCTCATTTTCCACCTTTTCTTCCTTTTTTCCTTCTTCAATATATAGCTCTTGGATCTCTCAAATATTGTTATCCACATATTTGTTGCCTCTTTCCTTGTAGTGATCCAATTTGTTGGCAAGCATCCTCTGGACCTGAAATGCTTGTTCATCCATATTGCTTTGAACTAGATATTGAAGATCTTCTGATATTTGCATGATGTTTGTAGCATTTGTTGTTCTGTTGTTGGTACTTGCCATTAGAATTGATCCTTCTATCTCCGTTATCGTTGTATTAGCTTCTTCTGCCATCCTCTTGATATCTTTCACCATTCTCTGCACATCAATCATCATTTCTATCCCCTTCAATGTTTTGTGGTATAACCTCGTCCAGTCTTCTCTTTCCTTCTTCATGATTTGAGCCTGGTCTATGTTGTTTAATTTCCTGGAGATATATGGGTTTGGAGAAACGGATGCTATAGTGTAGTTGTTATTGTTGGAGATTTGAGAAGATATTTGTTTGTATGAGTACTTTAAGAGTTTGAATGGTTTATTTGAGCTGTCGAGATGGGATTTTTACCCCCCCTCTTTATAGGTTTCGACTTGAAACTCTTGTTCAATAGTCTTCAATCACCTCTTTTGCATGAGACAACTCTGTTTCTGCTATCCATTGGTCATGTTCATCTCCATAGCCCTTCCAATGTACCAGGTATTGTGTTCCTCTTCCATGTTTTCTATGCTTCCTGACTTCTTCTACCTCATATTCCTCTTCTTCATTAATAATCGTCAGTGGAGGTGTTGGATCCTTGTGTTGTCCTTTGAACTTTGGCTCCACACATCATGTCAAAAGATCCTCATTGCAAACATTATAAATTGCCCATTCTTCTGGAAGTTCCAGTTGAAACGCTCCCAAACCAATGTCTTTTGAGATTCTAAAAGGTCTGTATCTTTTATTGTCCAACTTCTTTGAGGGTCAATTCAACTGGATATTTTTGTTTTCCAACCACATGTTGTCACCAACATTTAGTCCTTGAGGATTTCTTCTTTTCTTATCGAATTGCTTCTTTATGTTCTTCTGTACTCCTTCCATCGCTTTTGTTGCATGCTCCCAACTCTTCTGCATTCCAATTAAGAAATCTTCTACTTGTGGAATTCCCGTTTGAACCATGAGGTCCCCTTTCCAAGGATGTCTTCCAAAGTTCAGTTCAAATGGTATTCTGCCCATTACTGCATGTTTCTTGTCATTATACTGAAACTCTGCTGCTGCTAGTCAATCTGTCCAGTTGTCTTGTTGGTAATTCACATAATGTCGTAAGAATGTTCCTATCTCTTGGTTTATTCATTCCGTTTAACCATCTGTTTGAGGATGGTATGCTGTTGATAGTTGTCTCTTTGTCCCTAGCGCTTTTGTGAATTCCTTCATGAACTTCAATGTGAATTGTGGCCCTCTGTTACTGAGAATCTTCTTAGGCACTCCATGTAACTTCCATATATCATCCATATAAAATTTTGCAATTCCTTCCGATGATATGTTTGTCATTGTAGTCTTTAGTCGAATCATCTTTGTGAATTGGTCCACAATGACCACTATAGCGTTCATTCCATTCAATTTGGGTAAGGGTCCAATAATATCTATACTGATTTCTTGCCATGAGCCTTGCGGAATTTCCAGTGGATGTAATTTTCCTGCCTTCCTTTGATGTTGAACTTTATTTTGTTGGCATTTAAAGTATCCCTGTATGTATTTCTTGACATCTTTCTTTAATCCTGGCCACCAGTACATCCTCTTGAGTAATTCCAGCATCCTGTGTTGTTCTGGATGACCCACATCCACCGAGTCATAATTCTCTTTTAGAATTTCCTCTCTAATCCTTTTGTTGTTTGGAACATAGATTCTTCCTTCCATGTAAACCACTCCATCTTCTTCCCATGTTAATCCATCTTGTTTTTCCAATGCTTGAACCACTTCCTTTTCTCTAGTGCTATTTTTTCGAATTTCTTTGATTACATCACATTCTTCTGCTGTCGTCTTCCTTCCTATCATGGTGATTTCAGCTGTTATTCTTCTTGACCATAGCCCTTCCTTTAAGAGTTGGATGTTCTTGTTGTCTTCTTTCATATTGACTTGATCTTTTCTGAAAAGAATATCTGCTTTAGTGTTTGTCTTCCCTGGAATGTGCTGTAATGTGAAATCATAGTCTTGCAGCTTCAAATACCATCTCACTTGTCTCCCATTTAGTTTGTGAGGTTCCCAGAAATATTTCAGATTTTCATGATCTGTCCAGATTTCAAATGTTTCCAATGTGTCCAATAGGTATTGTCTCCACTTGGTTAGAGCCTCCGCTATTGCCAGTAACTCCTTGTCATAGATTTTGTAGTTTCTTTCTGCTGGCTGCATTGTTCTTGACAAAAATGCTATTGGTTTCCACTTCCCATCCTGTTCCTGAGATAGTACTCCTCCTATAACATGTCCTGACACATCCATTTCTACTCTGAATTTTCTTTCTCTTCTGGATAGTGATAGTACTGGTTGATTTGTTATCTTTTCCTTGAATTCTTCAAATGCTTTCTGATGTTCCTCTTCCCATTTCCAATCCTTCTTGCCCTTTGACTCGTTTAGTGGTTTTGCAGTATGGCTAAAGTTTTGGATGAATCATTGGCAGAAATTTGTGAATCCAAGGAAGCTTTCCACATCCTTGACCTTTGTCAGTGTCTTCCACTCCTTTACTGCTTTTATCTTCTCTTGTTCCATCTTGACTTGTCCCTTCCCTACTACAACTCCTAAGATAGGGATTTCTTCCATGTTGAAATCACATTTTGACCTCTTGAAATACAGATTGTGTTTTTCTGCTATCTTCAAGAACCTAATTGTCCTCTCTTCTAGTTCTTCCATGGTTTTAGCTGGTATTATGAAGTCATCCATGTAGTTTGTCAACACTTCTTTGTGAAGTAATTCCCGGAATATACTGTTCATCATCCTTTAAAATGTTTCTGGTGAGTTGCATAATCTGAAATACATGACTTGTGGTTCGAATAACCCCTTGTTGGTTAGGAATGCAGCTTTCCATTTGTCACCTTCCTTGATTCAGACATTGTTGTATCCCCAGATCAGGTCCAATTTATTGAAGTACTTCACCTCCTTAAGTTTGTCGATTACTTCTCCAATTAGAGGCAATGGCGTCTTGTCTTTTATTGTGACTTGATTGAGTTTCCTATAGTCTTGAACCAGCCATAATGAACCATCTTTCTTCGGAATATAAAAACATAGTGCCGCATATCTTGATTTTGACTCCACTATTAGGCCTGCTTTGAGTTGTTTGTCCAACCATTGATTCAAAGCTTCTTCTTCCTTTAGTGTCATTGCATAGGCCTTAGCGTTTAGTTCTTTTGGCGCTTCTTCCATAAGGTTTATTTCATGATCCCATTCACATCTCTCTAGTAGTTTTTCGAATTTCTTCTTGTTGAACAAATGAGTGAAGGGTCGAATATAGTCTGGTAAGTTCTCTGGATTTGTCTTGTCTGGTTCTTTGCCAATTTCACTGTTGTCCTGTTCTGTAGTATCTGTGGCCTTTGTCCTCCTAGTTTTGAACCTAATATCCTTGTGTTTCATTATACACTGTCCTGGACATCTTGTAAACCTGATAGTGCCATTTTTCCAATTGACTTCTGTGTTGTTTGACTAGCCAGTCATGACCCAAAAACATATCTATGCTGTTTAAATCTGTTACTGCTGCTTCTAATGTTCCTTTATACCCATTGATCTCGATCTCCAAAGGTGCTATCTTTGTTACTTCTCTGTTCTTTGTTCTGTCTGTGTTGAAAACTTCAAATAAGAAGTCTATCGGTTTTGTTTGGATTCTCCTATCCTTGACCAATTGTTTGCCGGTTCCTATATGTGTGCATCCGGAATCCACTAATGCCTTGACCTTTAATTTCTTGCTGTTCTTCATCTTCATGTCTGCTTGCATGTTTAATTTCCGTTTTCCCTCACTACTTCGGTGATTTGGAATAATATATTTATTCTGGGACTTTACATGGGAGATCTCTTGTACCATGCCTACTTGAGATCTTCACCAAAACCCTTCTCTTTCTTCTCATCTTCATTGTCTGATCCTTTTTGGACCTTTCTCTTTTTCATTGTTTGCTTTTCTTTGCAGTCTCTGGTGATATGTCCTTCCTTGTCACATTTAAAACATGTTCTGGTCTCTCGTTCTTTTTTCTTTGCTCAGTATTCTTTGGCCATGTATCCATACTTGTTGCAGTTGAAGTACTTAGGCTTCCTGTCTTTGAAGTTGTTGTTGGACTTTCCAATGTCCATGGGCTGACCTCGCCCTCCATATGTTGTTCCAGTGCTTGTCTTGTAATTGTGGCATCCTTCCATGGATTTGTATTCTTGTCCAACTGATGTTATTGCCACCTTCCACTCTTTGAGTGACTCTGGCATGGCTATTGGTGGGTATCCCAGTATCGTCTTGATGATATCTTGTCATACATTCTTCTTTAATAGAAAGATAGTATGTAGCTCATCTATGTCTACCTTCATGGCTAGTATGTCAAATTCGATCATGAAGTCTGCCATATTCTTCTTCCCTTGCTTGAAAGTTTCTATCTTCCATTCGGCGTCTGCTGCCTTCGTCTTATCACTGAATGTGGTTTTGATTTCTCAGACAAACTCTTTCCATTCTTGAGTTCCAGTTTCTCTGTCTAGCTCATCAAGCTTTCTTTGTGCATAAATGCCCACTATACCTCCTCTGAGACAAGCTAGGATCATTGTGATCTTGTCATCGGTCTCTATGACCCTATTACTTTTGAGGAATAATCTTATCCCTTTCCACCAGTCTTCAAATTTTGTTCAGTCACCATCAAACCATCCTAGGTCTGGTACCATGTTCTTCAGCATTCCTGCCTATACATTCTCACTGTTTGCTACAGCTGCTGGCACTGATACTGCTGACATTTTTGTGTCTGTTCATTTGTACTCACTTGAGGCTTCTTCTGTGATCTGCAAGGATCCTAGTCATTCTGACAACACCTTGATATCATTCATTCTTCTAGAACTCATCTTGGTTCTTCTTTGTAGTTTAAACTACATGTGTTTTGTTCTCGACAGGTAACTCTGTCTAGTATCATTTGTATACACCTCTCTTGCAAGGTGAGCTTGTCGATGCTTTACTAAATGTTACGACCTTAAGCTAGAGCTCAGGTTGTACTTAGGCAAAGACTTGAGAGAAGTCAAGGGAGATTGTATAAATGGTAAAGTGTAAGGATACAGGAGAGTATCTATACTATATATACTAGAGTGAAATAAGAAAACAATGTACAGTACATGAGGTGTATAACATGAGGAGACCATTAGGATAAAGCAAGGTTGTAACACCTACTACATGAGGCGCTGACTGAGACTACTACAGTGCAGCCAATTGTGTAGTCATACTCTTTTCCCTTCTCCATGCTGCATCCTAGAGGCATCGATTGTGACATTAGGTGAAGTTTTGATAACTTATGGTTTTAATATAAGCAACAAATTGTTAAAAATATGATAATAGATTTAACAAAATCTGATATTATAAAAACATCAGTATTTTCCATAAAATATGGAATACCTATTATTTTCAAATAGGATTTTGATTGAGGTAAAAAAAAATTATATCTTCAAAGTTGATATTCTTGATATTCTTGACATAATTTTCAATCACTTGTAAATCCAAAAACAAAGCAACTTTGTTAGTAACAATGGTATTACTATTTTATTCCATGTGAATGTAATCTGCTATGATATTTAATCTGATATTTTTAAAAGCTCTGTTTAGGCTAACAACATGATCACTAGATGAAGTCATGAATTTAATTTTATTCTCATTACCCATGGGATAATTATTTGTTTTCTCATTGAATCTTTAGTAGTCATTTTGATTCTAGATTTTGGTTTATCTGAATCATTGATTATTTTATGAATGTTTTTGATTTTTTTTGCTGGTAGATTAGGATAATCTTTCTTTAATTTCAGTATATCATTGACCTTAGAATTTACCACTTGAGCATATGAATGTTTATTGTTCAGTTTGACTGTTGCAGCTGATTTTTTTTTCTTTTTTTGAGGAATTTTGACTTTTCCAATACTTCTTTGGGTGGCCTTTCTGGGATAGGAGGAGGAATTTTAGCAATTTCTGCAGATTTGTTCTTGGATTTGCTACTATTTGAATAGAGGTTGCTATTAGAAATCTTGGGAGTGAATTTGGACACAAATTTTTGCCTAAACATCCTGTTTTCCTTATTAGTATATAGTGAGTTCCATTCAGATTCATAAATAGAAGAAATAAAACTCCAGGCTGTTTTACTAAACTCTTTGAGCTCAGTCATATTATTAATTTTCTCTTTTTCAACCTTTTTATTCTTAATGTAGTTTGTCATATGTAATAACAACATGAAAATGTTCTTCATATCGATTTCCAAAAACTCCATTGTTCCAAAAACAGAAATTGGACATACTTCACTATCCCAAGCATTAGGTTTCACTAGCTAATTAATGTCATATAACAATGAAACTTCATAAAACTCTTGTTGTTTACACATGTTAGTATTATCAATTGCCTCACTCTCATCTTGTAAAGAAGGCATATTGTTTAGGGCCAGAGCCTTATTGATTTCACATTGTACCCCTGCCTTAAGGCTGTTGTCAACTATCTACTTGACTGGTATATCATTCTCTTTTGCATTCATAATATATGAAAGAGTAATCTCCCCAGCAGAGAGGGTTATTGTTGTAGCAACCACTCATCACTCAAGGACAAATGATCTTACAACGAGCAAAGCTCTCCAGTGGGCTATCAGGTAACGAATGAGGGATTACAAGAGAACTCGACAAGGAGCCCTCGCTGCATTGCTCCTCTATTTATATAACTTACAGGTGGTCCATGCTACAACAATGTGTTTACCTGCCCTTATGTCCATGCATTGTCCTCATGTCCTATTACTCATCCACA
>Ga0157363_1004782_pt1 | contig 12545 bp, 17 predicted proteins | sample AttsexASBM1_FD_111477 | JGI IMG/M metagenome (GOLD analysis project Ga0157363, IMG submission 111477) | Fungus gardens microbial communities from leaf cutter ant in Ribeirão Preto, State of São Paulo, Brazil - Atta sexdens ASBM1 | ecosystem: Host-associated > Fungi > Mycelium > Unclassified ...
CAATAAAGAGCTCTTTACAAAATAGTCTACCTTATATACTCCTACAGATGGTTTGTGCTAGCTACTGTGTACCCTACCCTAAATGACCATGTGTAAAGCATAAGGCCAACATGTGATGTCCATGTTGTATGACATCATTTTGTTCCAGAACCTTCTACTTCCTTTTCTCAAGTTCCGTGATCAATGTTGTGACCACATCATCAGATGTGACTGATGTGACCAGTCACTTCTAACCCTAACTCCAGAGTTCTAAAAATAGAAAAGATGAAAAATAAATCAAAATGAAAATGAAAATGAGAAGAAAAATAAAAAGAAACAAAGTCTACTTTCTGCAATCTTGACACCAAGACTATTACAACTTAAGCTAAAGAGTTGACAAAAGCAGAACCTTATATAAGGTTTACATAAGAAAACCCAATAAAGTTTCTAATACAGAATGTCTATCTTATATATACTAGGCTGATGGTTTGCACACAACTACATCTAACCTATCCTAAAGACCATACATACTACATGAAATCAATATACTGTATAATACTATCTTTCTAGAATTTTCTATATTCTTCCATGTGTCATATAATTATGTAACTATAACTGTGATATGTGTGATTGATGTAATACCTTGTCATGAGGGGTTGTGACAGTCATATGTAACATCACACTATAATCCTAGTTCTAAGTCCCAAATAAAGAGAATAAATAAACAAAAAAGAAAATAAGAAAGAATAATAAGAAAACAAAGTTCACCATCTTTAATTCTGACATTACCTCCTCTTTAAAGTTTCTCTAGAGGAGAAACTGACTTTCATTTTCACCAGTTTCTCTCCAACTTCTTTAAATATTCCTTCTCAAACTTTCCATCATTCTATCTATACAATATTTTTACTACATACTTCTCTAGTAATTCTTCTTTCCTGAAATCTCACTCTTCTGCCATATCTAATTTTCCTTGTCTCCTAACTTCTGCACTTAGTCTTCTCTCAAACTCTGTCACTGTTTCTTTTGCATTTTCTAAGTCCTCTTTTCTCTCCTATGCATCATGTTCCACTGTAAACCTCTTCCATCATACTAAGTACTTTACAACTCCTCTTATTTTTTTGATTTAATATTTTTTCAACTTCTCACTTCTTAACTTCTTTTATCTCTATTAGTTTTACTTCTTCTACTTTTTGTTCCTCCACTAGTACCTTACTACTTGACTAATATTCACAACTAGATGAATTCTCATCAAAGTTAGCAACCTTAGTTTGACTGCATTAGTGAATACTACCTCTTCAATGATATATAAACTAATATATTGGTCTACTAGTTTCTTTGCTGGTCTTTCTTTGAACACCAAATCTTTTATACTTAACATCACTTTGTCTCTCTTCTTTCACTTTGGGCTTTCTTTCTTTCTTTATCTGCTTGTCTCTTCATCTCCTTCTGAGCTTTCTTTAATACTGCTCTTGCTTTCTCTTTATTCTATCTATGAACTCTGTTACTTTCTCTACTTTTCTCTTTCTTCTAATATCTAACCCCCATCCTCAATTCTTATCCATAACTTACTATAAATAGAGACATCTTAATTGCTGAATGTATTTTGTTGTTTACTGCAAACTATGTTATTGTCAACTACTTTAGCCAATTCTTTTGCTTATAATTTATAAAAAACTTTAAATGCTATTTCAACTCCTAGTTCATATGCTCTATTTGTCCATCTGTTTGAGAGTGGAATACTGCTAACAATCTTATCTCAATCTCCAACATCTTATTCAGCTCCTTTATTAATTCAGCTGCAAACTGGGGTCTCTTATCTAATATTATATTCTCTAGCAACCTATGTTATTTCCATACATTGTCTCTAAATAGCCTTACTAGCCCTCCCACTAATATCCCTTTAGCTGTTGCTACAAAATATGCCATTCTAGACAGTCTATCACAAACCACCAAAATTGCATTTTTCCCTGTCACTAATAGTAACTTTTGTTATGTTTTAAGACTTAGAGTTAAAGTCAAAAGAATAAACCTTAGATTGGGTTAATTACAAGAGAACTTGATGGAGTTCTTAGTACAATATATCTATCTTATATACTATACTAGTTGGTCTGTGCTACTACTGTATCTAGTTTACTCTAAAGACCATGTGTAAACCTTAAGGTCAATATATGTTAAGTACATTGTATGACATCATTGTTTTAGAAGCTTCTACTACATTCTATTGTGACCTCATGACTTGCATGATACATTGTGTGACAGATTTGTGACAGTTGTGAATGTGACATCACACTAAACCCTAACTCTAAATAAAAGTAAATAGAAAATAGAAAACAAAAATAAAAACAAAAAATAAAAATAAAGTCTATTATTTGTGATTTTGACAACTTTGTGATAAAGTCAACTATCAAATATATCCACAGCATTTCTAGTACCTCATTTACCATCAAATTTCCTGCTAGTACCTCCATTCTACTGCTTATCTTCTGATACAAATCATATCTGTCCACATATCTCCCCATATTCTTTATTACTCCTGACTACCAATAATTCCTTGTCACTAATTCTGTTATCTTCCATCACCCTCCATATCCCACTGCTAGTATATTGTAATGTAATTAGATTATCTCTACTCTCAACTCCTCCTCTTTTAACACATAAACTTTCTCTTTCTTCAACACCAACTCTTCATCTATCTGCCACTCATCTCCTCTCAATACTTTCTATTATATTTACTTTTACTTAATGGTAAATAGTATGCTAATGTCATCTAATAATGCTTGAAGATAGAAACTTTACTCAAGATGAGATTATAGATTGTGGTTTACATGTGATATTAAAATAATTTTTTTGTTCCTGCAGAGATCAACAAGTGGTATCAGAGAGCATGTGCATGATATTTATTTTTTACTTTTCTCTTGTGTAAAACAATAAGAGATAATTATGACCTTGAAATTCAATCTATAACTAAGGCAAAAGTATCATTTGGAATGATAACTACTTTTAAAAAATAAAAATTTAGACTATAAAAGGAGCATTTCTAAGAAAAAAATACTCAGCTAATGCTGAATATAAATCACTGATTCTGTCAACAACAATTGGTTCTTGTGTTATCTTCCTATTAGTTCTGGATAGTAGCTTACATATTATTTTCAGGCATCTAGTCCTAAACCAGTAGTATTCAGTTAAACTCTGACTAAGAAGGAAGTTGGTCAAAAAAATTGGGAATTGCTGAAATGATTAAGCCAAGCTCAGAAATCTCTATTAATTCTCAGCCTCTTGGTTTCCTTCCCCAGTATTGTTTATAACTTGACTATGCTCCAAACCTATTCTTCTTTTCTTAATTTTTAATTTTCATTATTATTTTCTACTCCTATTTGCTTTTCCCATCTTCATTTCTGGTACGTATTTCAAGGTAAAATCAAACCTCAACAAGTATAATACCTATTGGACCTATCTGTGATTTAACTTCTATATCTTTATGAAATATTCTAAATTCTTATAGTCTATCCAGACCTTAAAAACTTTGTACTCTCTAGTAAATGCCTTTAGTTTTCCAGCCCTCTAATTACCATTAAAATTTCTTTGTCATAATTCCTTTTGGTCTCATTCAAAAACTTTAATAAATATAATACCAGTCTCCATTATCTGTCTTTACACTCTGTTGACAAAACTCCTTCTGTTGCATGGTCTGATACATTTACTTTCATCCTCATTTTTTTGTCTGAGTCTAATATTGCTAAATCTCTTCTTTTACTCCCTAAATGCTCTTTTCTGTGCATCTGTTCAATCCTACTTCTGTTCATTTTACTATATATAATAGTCTATCTATAAATGTGAAATTTTTGATAAACTACCTATAATAATTGGCTAGTCCCACAAACTTCTATATGTCATTGCCTTCTTCAGGAGTCAGCCAATCCAAAACTACCTTTACCTTCTATTTCTTCATCTTGATTCCTTTCATTTCTATTACTACTCCCAAGAATCCTATCTCTTTAATCTTTCACTTGCATTTTTCTAGTTTTACATATTATATATGGAACTTATCACTTCACCAGTATTGATCAAGTCCCATAGAATCTCATTTATCATTGTTTAGAACATTACAGTGTTACAACTCAAGAGTTAGAACAAAAGGAGAACCTTGTATTAGTTAACATATAAGAATTCAGTAGAGTTTCTAGTATAGGTAAGTCTACTCTATATACCTTTAGTACATGGTCTGTGCACACTTTACATCTAGCCTACCCTAAATGTTATGAGTTATATATATAAGAATTATCATATTATATGATATATGACATTATTCTCCTAGATTCTTCTATGTGTCACATGATGTTGTAACAGTAACAATAACATATATGATAGACTTGTAACAGCCATCACACCTTGTCACATTATTGTAACAGTTTTGACAGTCACATATAACATCACACCATTTCCCTTAACTAAGTCTAAAAGAAACAAGTTCACTGTTTTTAAATCTAACATTACTCCTTCTTCAAGGTTTCTTCTCTAGAGAAACAGAATTTTATCTTTGCTAATTTCTTTCCAGCTTCTTTAAGTATTTCTTTTCAAATTTTCCATCATTCCACCTATACAACATTTTTGCTGTATGCTTCTCCAGTAACTCTTCTCTTTTGAAATCTTATTTTTCTACTATTTCTAACTTTTTCTATTTTCTAATTTCTGTCCTCATTCTTCTCTCAAAGTCTACTACCACTTCTTTTGTATTTCCTAAGTCTTCTTCCTTTTCCCATATGTCATGTTCTGCCATACACTCTTTCTAATGTACTAAGTACTTTATTATTCCCCTTATTTTTCATTTATTTAGTATTTCAACCTTCTATTTTTATTCTCTGTCAGCTTTTACTAGCTTTGGTTCCTCCACTCTTTGTCTCTTTAACAGTTTTCTATACCTCACTACTCAACTTACATTCACAACTAGATAAATTCTCATTAAAGTTAGTAGCTTTAGTTTAACTACATTTGTAGATACTACTTTTTCAATAATACATAGGCCCACATATTAGTCTACTAGTTTCCTTGTTAGTCATTTTTTGAATACTAAGTCTTTTGTGGTCAACATCACTTTATCCCCCTTCTTTCATACTTCTGTCTCTTTTCTTCTCTTATCTACCTGTCTCTTCATCTCTTCTTGAGCTTTTTTCAATGCTTTCCCTACTTTCTCCTGAATTATCTTCATTCTTTCTGCAAACTCTGTTATCTTTTTCACTTTTTATTTTCTCCTGATATCTACTCTCATCTTCAGTTCTCTCCTATAATTTTTCATAAATGAGACATCTTTGTTGCCAAGTAAATCTTACTGTTCACTACAAACTCTGCTGATGCCAGATACTCTGGTCAATCCTTCTGCCCATAATTCACAAAGAACTGTAAGTATTGTTCCAGTTCCTAATTCATACATTCAGTTTGTCCATCCATCTGTAGATGGAAGGCTGTTGACAACCTCATCTCAATCTCCAACACTTTATTTAACACCTTTGTCAACTCCATTGCAAACTGGAGTTCTTTATCTGATATAATGCTTTCTGATAGCCTATATAGTTTCCATACATTATTCTAGAACAACCTTGCTAATCCCTCTGCTAACATCTTTTTTGTTGTTGCCACAAAATGTGTCATCTTGAACAACCTATTACATACTACCAGTATTGCATTCTTCCCAGCAACCAGTGACAACTTTGTAATAAAGTCAACTATTAAGCATGTCCACAGTTTCTCTAATACTTCATTTACCATGAATTTCTCTGCTGGTAGTTCTGTTTTATTCTTCATCCTCTGGTATAAGTTATACCCATCTACATATCTCTCCACATTCCTTGTTACTCCTAGCCACCAGTAGTTCCTTGTTACTAGCTCTGTCATTTTATAATCTCTATTCTTAACTTCTTATCCTTTGGTACATACACCTTTCCTTCCTTAAACACTAGCTCTTCTTCTATTTGCCACTTTTTGCCTCTTAGTATTTCAACCCCTGCCTTTTTCATCTCCTCTACTATTCTAACTACTTCTTTGTCTTTTTATTTTGCATTTTTAAAAAATTTTTTGTTATCATTTTCTATTTCTACTTTCCAGTCTGGCTTTCTACTTAGTCTATCTGCCTTTCTCATCTTCATTCCTAGTACATTTTAAAGTAAAGTCAAACCTGAACAGATATAATGTTCATTATGCCTATCTTTAGTTCAACTTCTGCATCTTTATAAAGTGTAAGGGGACTGGCTCTTCCAAGTTCTTTCTCTTCCATGTTTTTTGGCTGATCCATGATCTGTAACTCTTTCCCACATCCATACTCATTTGCTTTCCCAATTTCCTATGCTCTAGACCCCTTCAGACTACATACTAATACTCCCAACCATCTAGAAATATTATAAAACTCCATTTTCCACACTTCCTTACTCTTCCACAACACTCTATGGTCTTACAAGGTCTTTTAGTATTATCTATACATCTGCTTATCTACTTCTCCATACTCTAGAAGTATCTGCTAAGCACTCTGGCTCTCTTCCATTTCAGTTACTCTATTCTAAACTGTTTCTGATTACTTAAGTATCATTATTCCTTGCTTACGTAATTGGAATTCTGACATATTAGAATGGATCTATTGATATATAGAGTAGTATTCACCTTTGGAAATCCTCATTCTATTCTCTTAGGATTTTTTAGAGGTGAGTGTATAGTTTAGTATTTCTCAGATAATAGACTTAGGATTTCCTGGAGGTTTGAAGTACTAGGCCCTTCCACCCAGTTGCCCTAACATAAAGTACTCTAGATTCTTATAATCTGTCCAGACCTCAAACTTATACTTAACATCTTCTAATAAATGCCTTCAGTTTTCTAATCCTCTAATCACCACCAATATCTTCTTGTCATGTATTTCATAATTTCTCTCAGTCTCATTAAGAGATTTTGACAAGTATGCTACTAGTCTCTATCTCTCATCCTCATATTCCATTAATAACACTTCTCTCATTGTATAGTTTGATGTATTCACTTCTATCCTTATTTTGTCTAAGTCTAGTGATGCTAGCACCAGTTCTTATGTAAACCTCTTTTTTAGCTTCTAGAAGACTTTCTCCTACCTCTCTGTCTATTCCCACTTCTGCTGCTTCTTCACTAGGTTATATAGTTATCATAAAATGAACTACTCACTAATTGTGATACTTGAACTTAGATATCTTGATAGTGGTTCAGAGGTTCAGTATAAGAAGATAGTGATAATAGGTGATGAGTAGTATCAATAAGAATAATTGATGTTGTTAAGTCTAAGGTCTAATCCTCAGACATAGAGGTATATATACAAAAGAGTGATAGTCTATGTGCAAGCTGTTTTCATCACATGATCAAAACTTGTACCTGATGGGAGCTGTTATCTGTCATAGCAGATATCAGGCTAATTTTAAAAAGTAACTAATTATGTCACTACACTGATATGCTTGTATCTCTATAAGTACTTATTGCTATGAGATATACTATATATCATCAGAAATGGTTTGATGAGCACTTTCTAATGCAAGTTCAATCATGTGAATTTGTCCAGCTGTTCATGAGATATTAGCCAACAAAACTTTTACAGTTACTAATGGCCTGATATCTCAGTTGTTTGTTGTTGCTTTTTTACATCCCACATACATGTATATAGCCCTTATTTGGGGCTTTTCAGTGCAACTTAGTTTGTGAAAATAAGTCTACTGGTTGTAGAGATACAAGCTAAATAAAGTTTGTAACAGTAGTAGTCTGGCTATAGTTGCAAAATTCCAAATAAACTGCCTATAGTAGTTAGTGAGTCTTGGAAATTTCTAAACATCTTTAACCCCCTTGAAAGTCAGCCGATCCAACATTATCTTCACCTTCTCTTCTTCCATCTTAATTTCATCTGGTCCCATTACTACTTCTAAAAACATAACTTTCCTAACCTTTTACTGACATTTTTCTAGTTTTACATATAAATTTTTTTCTGTTAGCTTTCTTACTACTTCTTCCACTACCTCATCATGTTCTTTCTCTTCTTCTATTCTTACTAATATATCATCTATAAAACTTGCCACTTTCCCAGTATTGATCAAGTCTCTTAGAATCTCATTCATCATTGTCTGGAATGTTGCTGGTGAGTTTTTTAAATCAAAAAACATTACTGTTGGTTCAAATAACCCTTCTGGGGTTGTAAACACCATCTTCCACTCATCTTTCTCCTTTATTCATACATTATTATAGCCCTACCATAAATCTAGTTTAGTAAATACTTTTTTATGCCCATATTTTCTACAATATCTGAAATTAAAGGAAGAGGGTAGTTATTTGAGGTGACTTCAAAGGCCTAATGTATCCCTTTTTCAATTGTTTATCTATGAACTCATGCATCTCTTCTCTCTTCTCTGAACAAGGAATAGGTCTTCCCTTTCTTTGGCACAAAGTCTTTCTTCAGCTCAATTATATAATCCCACTTCTTCTCATTTCACTTGCTTTCTTTTCAAAACATGAATCCATCTATGAAATCTTAGAGGTACCAATTTTTTGGCCTCATTTTCAGACTTTGCTGCTTTTTCCTCTTTATCCCAAATCTTCCATTCCTCTATCACTCTCTTTAATTTCATTGTTCTTCCTTTTTTGTATTTTTTCTTTACATTTTCCTTCTCTTCTTCTTTCTTTTGCTTTTGCTACCCCAATTTTCCCTGCTTTGATCTCTATTATTTTCCACATTCCTCTAGATATCTTGTCATCCTCACTTCTCCTATTCTCTGATCAATTTCAGGATTGTGGTGAACAAGTCATGGCATTTCCAAAACTACACTCTACTTTTGCTTCCCAATCATATTTATCTCTGTTCTCTTTCTATATCCTTTTTAAAAGATATTTATCTCTGCTGTGTTTTCTATTAGCTCCTCCTTATTGAATTTTTCATCCATGTTTCTTACATAAATAGGTTTTTCAATTTTTTTGAGCTTAAATTCTTGTTTTCTCACAAATTTTGAACTCATTATCAAACCTGTTGCACCACTATCCAACAATACCTCCACTGTCACTCCTTCTTGCATGTTAATTCTCTCCAGTCCAATCTTCACTGTTACTTCTCTTAGAGTTTCTCAAAATTTAGAATTTTAGCTTATATAACTCAACTAGCTAGTGTTATGACTTAAGTCTCAAAGTGTTAAGATAAAAGAAGAATCTTATATTAGGGTTAACACAAGAGAACTCAATAGGGTTTCTAGTACAATATATCTACCTTATATATACTAAACTAATAGTATATGCTACACAAATTCTAGTCTCTTCTAAAGGTCATGTATATTACTTTTTTTTTTAAGTCAACAATTTATTACACAGGACACAATAGCAGTCTGTGCCTACAAGAGGAATTATGTATAAAGTATCAATACTCTAACCTTTTTATGTAGTTATCCAACACAAAGGACTACTAAGAAATTGAACCCATAACCTCAAGTAGGTTTGAGGTAAGTATAATATACATGGATGGAGGGCTTTTCCACTATGCCATCTCTCCCCCACTATGTGTATTACATACCATTAATATATAATATAATATTATTCTGGTATGACATTATTCTTCTAGAATCTTCTATGTTCTTTTATATGTCATGTGATTATTTGACTGTGACTTAATGTGTGACATATTTTATCATATATAATATCATACTAATCTCTAACCCTAAGACCCAAATAAGAAAATAAGAAATAAAAGAAAAACAAAGTCCACTATCTTTAATTCTGACAGCCAGTACATTGAATTCATTATAAGAGCCTAGTTAAGAATTACTAGACTTTCCTATTCTTTTAAATTGTCTATAGTATTATAATTGTCCCTATATTTAATTCTTCTTTTCTACTCTATAATTTTCTGACTTCTATAATGTCTTGTTATATAACTAAAACTGTTATAAGACGAGTGGATGGACAGACTTTGGCTAGGGTTAGGGTTAGCCAAACATAGATAAGTAATTAATTATTAGTCTACAACGGAGGAAGAGCATGTGATCTAGAAGTCATGTGATAGAAGCTAGAATAGTCTAAAGCGGTCTGGAAGGACTTAAGGTCTAGAAGGATCGAGAGGAGTCTAGATAGTAGTTAGGGTTAGAAGTGACATCAAGGGACAATGGTTCCTCATGGTATATACATGGTGCACACATGTACGATGGAGATTAAGAGTATGATGTTAGGGCACATGTATATAGCATGGTAGCCTTATGGTAGATGAGTAATAGGACATGAGGACAATGCATGGACATTAGGACAGGTAGATATTGTTGTAGCACAAACCATATTGTATTTATATAAATAGAGGAGCAATGCAGTGAGGGCTCCTTATCGAGTTCTCTTATAATCCCCACTACTAGATAGCCAGTTAAGAGCTTTGCTAAAGTAAGCAAACTACAGGGTCGTTACAACTAGTGGTTGCTACAACAAAAACCTCCACAATTATAACACACTCTCCCTCTGTTCATATCCATTACATATAGATCCCTTCTTATTTCTCTTTCTCTTTCTTCTTATTATTTTAGGAAGTTTCTAACTACTACTGTATTTATTCTCTTTACCTTCTCTATTAGAGTAAGTCCTGCTGGCATTTACTATTCTTTTTGTCTTCTTGACCAGATCTGAGATAGAAGCAATCATAGTCTAAACCTCTCTTAGTTGATCACTGTCTCCTCCTGTTTTTGTCTCTGATTCCCACTTTCTTTCTTTTCTTTTAGTCTTTTTTCCTCTTACTAGCTTTTCTTCTAATTTTTATCTAATAAGTAGCACATTCATATCACTAATCAATACTTCTTGGAGAAATTTTTATCTCTATAACCTTTCTTCTAATTATATTATTCATTTCTCTTTTCAACTCTTTTACTAATATTTGTTTGTACTCACTATCTCTTGCTGCTCTTCTAAATTTCTACATGAGCTTCTCCATCATTCTTGTTCTCTGCTTTACTTTTTTGAGCTTAGCTACCTTAGCTGACTCATCATCTTCTTTGCTAAATTCTCTTTTTAATTCTATCGAAAAATCATCTGCTAATATAAATTCCAATTTTTCTGCCTCCAAATCTTTCAAAATGTTTTCCTTCCAAATATCTACTAACCTCTCCTACATGTCAGAATTGAAGACAGTAGACTCTATTTATTTTTATTTTTATTTTTATTTTTATTTCTATTTATTTTTCTTATTTTGGACTTAAGGTTAGAGATTAGTGTGATGTCACAAACTGTCACACATCTATCACATGTCATAGTCATAGCCACATGATTACACATTATATAAAAGAATATAGAAGGTTCTAGAACAATAATGTTATACAACATATGCTCTTTAGGGTAGGCTATATTTAATGTAGTATAGACTATTAGCTCAGTGTATATAAGGTAAACACTTTTGTACTTGGAACTCTATTGAGTTCTCTTGTGTTAACTCTAATATAAGATTCTTTTCTTGATTTCACTTTATAAGTTTTAAATTGTAACACTACATATGATCTATTGCACTTGTTCTTTTATCTTCATATCTCTCATTCTCATTCTTATATAAAATTTACATACTGTTACAAAATCCACTACTTGCTCTGCTTCTCTATTAAACAAAAGTAGTTTTGCCACTTCTGCCTGATATTCAATCCTAGATCTTAAGGCTACTTTCTTTTCTTCTCCTTCCTCTCTTACTCTTGCCACTATTGTTGCTAACTATGTTTATATCACTGCTATTTTTTCTCCTTGTTGCCTTATTAAGAGCTATAACTACTCTACTTGGTTGTGTTGACTTATATTATAGTGAGAAGGAGAATTGATTGGTGAGAGTGTTAAAGATAGTAGTAGTAGTATGGAGGTAAAGATGTGTATAATGGTCAAGAAGAGGTGCTAGTGCTAGCCTCACTTTCCGACTTGTATTCTGAACTTGAAGTAGTCTCTGTAAATGTTAGTAGGCCTTCTTCTTATCTTACCTCATACTGTCTATTAACTACTTAGGCTACTAGCTACTGTCTTATGTCAGGATGACTAGCAAGGTCTGTAGTGTTTATATAGACTTTAATACTTCTAGAAAAATCTAAGATTCATTGACATAATATACTGCAATTACACTACTATTATGCCAAAAAATTCTTTTTCACAAAAGAATATACTCTTATTAGGTTTTTAAGCATTTAAGACCTCTTTAGAGATATTAGCAAGAAAACTTGATACTCTTAAATAACATTTCAAGCTCTCTCAAGTTGGTATCCACTTGAGAGATAGTATAGTAGCTGTTAAACAAACTAGATTTTAAATACAAGATCTTTAGGAATAGGAAATGCTACAGACAGAACTCATGAAAGACTAGCTACAAAGAATGGGTACTCACAAATATAGCTAAGATATTTACAAATATCTAGATAGAAAAACAAGACAGAAACCTAAGTAACCAGAAATAGATGTGTTACAAACTTCATTCAGCTTGTATCTTCACAACTAGTAGACTGATTTTCACAAACTAAGTTGCACTGGAAATATCCAAATGATGGCTATTCACACATATGTAGGGTATATACAAAAGTAATAACAGATTACTG
>Ga0157363_1004783_pt1 | contig 12544 bp, 4 predicted proteins | sample AttsexASBM1_FD_111477 | JGI IMG/M metagenome (GOLD analysis project Ga0157363, IMG submission 111477) | Fungus gardens microbial communities from leaf cutter ant in Ribeirão Preto, State of São Paulo, Brazil - Atta sexdens ASBM1 | ecosystem: Host-associated > Fungi > Mycelium > Unclassified ...
AAACTTATTCAAACATCGCTATAAAATAAATATATATAATTACAAAACTCATTATAATTCTAAAATACGTATTCTTCATTTTGCGTTCGGTGCAAGTCAATTACTTTCTTACTACTTTGATTTTCGATATTATTGACTCGCAGCGTACGACAACGTACACAAAATGAAGAATACGTATTTTAGAATTACGAGTTTTGTAATATTATATATATATATATATATATATATATATATATTTGTTTTATAGCGATGTTTTAATAAATAAATAATGTTTACCACAACAATGAGCGGAGTCGAAATGTATGTTTTTGTCCTTTGTAATTATTATATGAATTTTAAGAACTTTATTTAAATTAAAGTTCTTTGCTATATTATTGGCTCTTTGCCCTTCTTTTGTCTATATTAAAAATGTTTAATTTTTAAGCTGAAATTGTCGAATATTTCTTGTTGTCTTTCTTTTACGTCTTCTCTGGATAATATTATATTTAATGGTCATATCGGCTCTTGTTCGCCAGGAAAAGTTTATATTTATGTCGAGCTAAATTTATAAGAATGACTCTATAATATTTCGTTGCAACTTTTAGTTTTATAGTAGTTTAGAGTCAACGCAAGGGCATGAATCACATTAGAATGCACCTGCGAGCACGTACATTTTTCTGGACGTCGAGTTCACGACCGATCGATAATTCGCACAACGTATATACGAAGTAACGATGGAAGATTTCTTTTACGAACAAAAGGAAGAGATTACGTTGCTCTTTCGTTGCGGAAGACGTCGAGAGATTAAGTACGAGAGCTTGCATAGTGATAATGGAAAATCGGAGAGAAATGCGTGCATCGCGCGTTTGAGCGGAGTAGATTGAATAACGAGGTCGGAATTGGAATTGAGGTCCATGAAGTCCCGTTTTCATGTTTTAGCATACAAATTGTATATACGTATATGAAATTTACGAATATCGTAAAATATTGTTTGTGCAGCTATTTAATAAATTATTACCGTTTAACATTTTCGACGAAAAATTTTTAAAGAAGCTTTGTAAAAATTCGATATATTTTTTTACCAAATTCTTATGAAAAAAATGAAAGCATTTCAAAGTACAATGACATTTTAAAATATAATATATTGTTGAAAAATTAGATTGTTAAAATTATCTGAAGATTTTTATTGTCTAACGTTTTTCCCATGTCATTGAATAATGATCGTATCAGTAAAGCCGTATCAGTAAAGTAAAAAGCCGAAGCCGATCAATTAATTTCTCTGTTTTACTGTTATACTCGCAATGTTTACATTTTTAAATGTATATTACAATAAATTTTATCGCGTAGTTCGTTGCACTTATGAATGAAGATAGTCGTCTAGTCGTGTGGGAGGAAGAGAAATGATTGCATCGATTAACCTTTTATGGCACAAAGCTCTCTTTTTTTTTGTTACGATATCCATTGGAGTAACATCCCGAAGTATGGAGTGAATTTTATCGCTAGACGCGTGCGTTGTATTTATGAATGGCTGGGGAATAGACTGGATGACTTTTGGGTAAATGCCATCAGTCACGTCACATAGTTACCGTTGTTTTGATACTCGTAATATTTCACCAGAAGTATAAATTTAATTTATTAGCGTATTGGGATATGCGTGCGGATGATAAATGCGAAATAACAATACATACGGAAAGCATTATTTTCTCATCCATTATCGAGATACCTATTTTTTTTCATCTCTAAAAATCTCTAAAAAAGAAAATCTAATGTAAATTTTCTAAAATTCTAACAAATTACTTTAATGACTCTTCGAATAAGAAAGTAATTAAACATTCACCTATATTTAATTATTTTAAATGAATATTCTCGCCGATGTTAAAGACGTTGAATTTTGTCTTACATTCCTTACTAAACATTCAATGCAATTTAAAAATCACATGATTTTTGAACTGCAAAAGAAGGATGTGTGATAAGCCGTGGCTCAGTTAAGAACTGACTGAGTCGAGTGAGAAAACAATGGCATCTTTTCTTCACTCGTTAGTGGCTAATACGAAGCTGCATGTGGCATTTTGCGATAAAATTCTGCTTTATATAAAATACACGAGGTGAAATGGTCGCTCAAGTTTGACCGCGTGATTCTCCAAGTAGGCTAACTCGGCCAAGTGCGCGGCGACCGAATGGTCGCTGCTATTGTGACCCACAGTCTGTTCTGTACTTTCCGTTAGATGTTATTATCCGCACCACCTGTCTTAACGTGCGCTTCCCCTTCTTCTTTTATCTCCCTCCTCATATCTATATGTCCTTCCTTCTTCCATCTTCTTTTTTCTTTCCTTCACATCCGTCTCTCGTTTCGCTCTTCCGTCACGGACACCATATTCGCCTCTACTGTTACACCTTCGGCTTAGAAGGCTTGCGATGGTTATGTTGAAGAGCTCCGCGAGACACACCTCTGGCGTGTCAATTATTAAATCGGTGATCTTTCATTCATGTCGCTCATGCACGCTCTTTTATTTTCTTCCGCACTGATATATCTTGAAGCATTATATTGAAGCAATATAAGTACTTTACTTTTTGCAAGAGGACTAACGCCATGTTGTGTTTCACTAAAAATTCATAGCAAATGTTAAATTTAAAATTTCAGGTAATTTGCGTTTTAAAATTTGTCAAAATTTTTCAGTCAAAATATTAAATGTTAATAATTTATTAAATATGACGAAGGATATTTTATCGAATTTTATTGCGTCAAATTTCTTCTGTAAGTGACAAAGTGTTTGATCTTTCTTTCTGTAGACGCTTTTTGAAAGTCTCATGGCTATATAATGAGAGCAAAAAGTATTCGTACGAGAAAATTAAAAAAAAAGTCTTATTTAGAATATAAAATAAACATTAATTAGCAATCGGTCAGTCCTCATTAACCGGAAGAATAGTTTCCATATTTTATTTATGTTGTAACCATTATCTCTATTTAGAAATTATTGTTAGGGTTTTTGTATCTCTATGGCTTCTCTGGAAGAAACCCGCGAAATTAATTAGCAATTTTATACAACGAATATATATTCTGTTCTAACATAAACGAACGAGCTTCGCATGTATTACTTGGAAGATTTTAGAAGCTAAATTTCTCGTTTGTACGAATACTTTTTGAGCATTCAAATTATTAATTTTCACTTATTTTTCAGATAATATGTTTTGCATAATTAATACACATCTTTTTGGTATATAATTTTAAGAAATATACAGTCTATTTTATTCTTTATGAATAAATTGTTAATTATCCAACAAGAAATGATCATTAATTAAACATCGAATCGACGTTAAATTGATGTTGAAATCATCGTAAAAACTATTATATCGATTCGACATCAAATTCGATGACTTCATTTCTCGCTGGATAATATTTACTTTTTAAAAATCAATTTGTTTAAAAAAATATTTTCCATGTACGAATACTTTTTGCACTCACTATAAATCTGCGGATATATCTCAAAATTCCGACCTTCGAGTTCTTTCACACGCTGCACGTAGTTGCGTAAAGGGAACAATCCCACGCGTGGCACGTGTTCAACCTCATTCGCGCTTGCGATGCGACGCAAACATTGCATATATTTGCAAACAGTTATACGACATGTATTTGCAAATTACTCGACGAAAATGGGGTCTGGAAAGTCGCAGCGCGGTAATGCGTAACATCTCTCGAGTGTTGCTAAAAACCTCTGCAAGTTCGTATATATATATCTTTCGATGAGACTTTTCCGCACTGCAATCTGAATGAATTTACGTAAATTAGCGGCATTGATTTATGAATGCTTAATATATAGTATTGGCTGCGACATTGTCTTCTTTAATTGAATATTGATGAACATTCATTATTATTAATAATTTACATTAAACGAGCCTGTAGGTGTAACGATTAATCTGTAGGTGAACAATTAGTTATAGAAGATAGAGAAAGATATAAATTTTTTATTTAATACCTTCAATGTCTTTTTTTAATTTGCAACTATTATTTTCTATTCTGTCGAATTATATTACATTTTCAAGGTATTTTTTTTTATGTGTAGATATTTATCGCAAATTATCAAGTGTCTTTGATATTTTGAATCTTCATACAGGATGTGATTTGAATTAATTGGGAATAATCATTATACGTAATCACGCGAGCATTGTTCGCGAAATAGGGGATTTGCATGCGCCGCTTCACATTGATTAATGAATGATTTCATTTTAATATTTTCGCAATAAAAGATTTAATGTGCTGCTTTATTCTGTTACTGTTCAAATGTTTTATAAAATAGTCAGTGCTCCTAATTTTGTTTCATTATTGTTAAATCTTTCTTCTTCTCCTCTATTGAAAGGATTTCCATAAAATAGATATGACATATGTTTGACACATGTTGTACAACAAGCGTAATAATTTTATTTGTAATGATAAATATGATTGCATAAATATGATTGCATTTTAGTTACACTTATTTTAATTACAATATTGTATCCGACGTCAATATACGATAAGTAAATAATGAAATAAAATATTGGAGCAAATATATACAAAAAACTATTTTAAAGTTCTATACTGATACTTATCATTATATTGTCTATATATTATATATGAATGTTACTTATTAATATTAAATTTGTTTATTAATAATTTGATGGTTGACAAATACAAATTGTAAAGTATCATGTTTCGGATTCCAAGTAGAGAATAAAAGACGTTTTAGTAATCGGTGAGAAATACGATCTTTTAGCCTTTGCGCGAGAGACAAAGTCGAAAGTGTAGTACGTCTTCCAGAAAGCAGCAGAGCACGCACAAAAGACAATAGTCGGAGTTGCACAATTCCGTGCTGCTACTATCGTTGGGCACTCTCTGGAACCGACGAGGCAGTTAGTAGTAGCGGCAAAACGAGGTCCGGGATAAAATTCGCGAAAGAGCTGGTCGCGCGCCACGGGATTGCGATTCATTCTCGATCTTATCGAGGCGTAAAAGAAAAAAGAAAAAAAAAAAGAAGAAATACCAACCGCATCATCTTCGAAGGGTCCTCGCTTCCGGCCAATTGTATCTTGGATTTCTTCCGGTCTCACGCTTCGCATAACTTCTCGTCGGTCATTCTCGTTCGTCTTTCTCTTTCTTTAATCTTCCTTTTCGTTCTCCTCAATTTTATACTCAATTTGATTATGCTAGTTTTAATAATTGCAATTGCATGCCTTATCTTTCACTCTCATGTCATCTTGAATCATGTTTATTACATTCGTCTATTATTCTTTAAGACTTCTATTCATTCACTATTATATTATCTGAAGCAAGAAAACACACAATAAAAATTTTTACAAATTATATTTCAATAGAAGTATTTTTCGATTAAATAACATTTGCAATCGATAGAATTGACAGATTTATAAAATATGTATAATATATGTTGAAAACTTTCTTGTGTTTTGAAGAAAAATTATATCATATTTATTTCTATATATTATTATTAATTTGACAGTTTGTCATATCAACATAGTTTATTTCATTTTTTGTACGCATAATTCATTTTCAGATACATTTATTAATTAATTAATTTATTTATTAATTAATGAAATAAAAGGAAAATTTTCTATATATTTTACTAGTGTTCTATCGATTATATAAATATATAAATGTTACTCTCTACTGAAATATATTATTGTAAAACATTTTGCAAGATATTTTATCTCGCTTTGGACGTCACAATTTGAGACAGTAGTGATAAGTAAACAGAAGTTTTAAATAATTAAATTAATATTCTACTCATTATTATAATATAAGATAATAAAATAATAAAATATCACCAAAGATGAGCGAACGTTAGATGTTAATTTAATCTATATCTTCAATATAAATATCAACTTGCATTAAAGTGGATGTGCATTAAAGTACATGTTTCGATTGACTTTCTACTTTTGATTTACTTTCTCAATCACAATAATAAAATCGCATGCACTTATAATCAAATTTCAATTACTAATAAATTCTATTAAATATACTATAAATCAAATAAATAATATAATGACGAAGTCAATGCAATAAAAAATAAGAAATAATATGTTATAAAAATTAAAAGAAATAGAAATTGATCATTATCATTACGATAAAATTAAAAATATAAATTGAATAACTGGTTGGTATAATTCTGTTTCACGTTTGGACTTCCAGTCTGAACTTTTATATCTAGCAAGTTATTTCGATGTAAAATAATTGCAAGATTATAAAGGATGTTATAGCTATAATTTGTGGAAATGGCTGTGATTAATATCAGATTCCAAATAAATTTTCTAATAAAAAGTTTAAGTAAAAAGAATTCCGTATGGATTAAGACATGTATTTTTTACATAAACTGCGATTATACTACATATTAGGTGTAATAAAAAGAAATCCATTATTTTTGCATGAAATTGAATGGAAAAATAATGGATTTTTTTTACTACACCTAATATATTGCAAAAAATACAGTAATAAATAGTTTTTTACGAATTACATATTTGTCCCCTTGACCTTTTTTTATCAATATTTTAACTATGTCAATCTGAAAGATTATTCTTCTTATAAAGATATACTTTTTTACTAATATAATATAACATTATATATTGTTAACATAGTTTTAATTCTGATATGATTTTGTCTCTTTTTTAATCTTGAGCTATTATTTTTTTTTCATTTGCATTGTTGTCGTCGTGTAAATATTCAGAAATTGCTTGGAATTTCCTATTTTTGCGACAAAGGCCTTGCCGAGAAATGCGTTAGGAATTTCGAGTTTGGAGGGGAAAAAGAGAATATTTAAATTCATAATCCTCTAAATGTATTAAAGAAAAATATTTGCGATGATGTAAATTATTTGCACTTGCAAGGGAATTTATTCATAGAATAAAAGATTGTTATATTATGATTAAAATTCCGATACTCCATAACTCACTTTAGTATAAATTTTTGTCGGAATTGTATTAAATAACATTCTAGTATATTCATTGAAATAACAAGGCGATGTTTTATCATTTATCGTTGAAATTTGCTTGGTTTAACATACATATTATTTTTGCCGAATTTTCCAAATAAAAACGAAATTTAATATTTACTCTTGATTTTTTGTTGGATATTTTATTTGAAGATTAAATTTACGTATTACGGATTTTCCTGTGCAATTCGTGAAGGAAAAACAGGATGTAAGGGTTGGTATGTTCGATGTCGAAACGGAAAACGAGAAGTCAGGCATGAGTTATCTCAAATTTATATTAAAAGCTTTCCCGATGTGAGAACCGCGGAAAACACATTTATGCGTGGAAGGTATGATGTGTCAATTTTCGGGCAATTTCGCGGCAATTTCCTGATTCCTCCGTAGATTCTGTAAGGAAAAGGGGAGAAAGACTGAGTTGCGCGAGGGAAGAAAACGCATCTAAGAATCAGACATTTCGTTCCAATATACATATATATATATATATATATACCGGAGAATGTCTCGAGAATAAAATTAATAAATATATCGACATTGATTACAGAATAACTTTTTATATTAATCTTTTTTTAAAATAAAAAAAACCTATTTATTGATATAATTTTATCTTACAATTAGACACACATAAGCTGATTTTTATTTGTTAAAATAAAGAATATATTATATTTGTGAGATTACAGTGACATATAGTTGCTGTTTTTGTAAAAAATCGTTACAATTAAAAGAAAATGTTCATTTTTTCTTTGCGATAACGAAAATGCGAGCGTTTGTACAAGCTGCATATTTTGCGTATCTACAGTTTTGAAAATGAAACTCGCAAATTCCGATTTTAATCTAGGGTAATAACGCGTCTGTCTTTGCCGTTTTATCACGGTATAAGAACGATAAGTTTCACATGGAACCTTAATCGCACTTTCGTCCGATCCTTGCACGCAATAACGACTCTCATTAATCCGCATGCCACGTAGCGTGTTTTTTGAAACATGTCCTGGCTGCGGCACGAGGAATCGGAAGTGGTCGTCTGGACACGCACGGCCACGTATCGGGAAAGGACGCGGACGGTTCATTGTCGCCTGTGCAACGACCGTTAAAAACTTGTGTGTGTGTGTGCGCGCGCGCGCGCGCGCGCGTTAGCCGATACATATATTAGCTTCATAAAACACAGATACAAATTTACTCCTACATTCCCAGAACGACCGCAACACGCATTTTCCTTTTTCGAAATAATTATCGCCCGTGAAACAGCTTCTATCGCGCACGATTGCGTATCTTTCGAACGTGAGCTCGAATGCAATCGTATCGTGATTGCGCTCGAAACGAAAATGTCATCAAGAATGAATTCTAACGGGCGAACTTATGTGGTTAGAAATGGCGAAGCATTCGTTGCGACCGATCGAGTTCTGATAACATTATATTGCAGGTGCAACGACGAGCTATAGAGGTTGCTCCCTACGAGGGAGCTGGTAATTTAAAGGTAGAATCGATCGTCAACTTTCTACAAGTCGTGCTCGCCATTTCTTTACCTTTAGCAACTTAGTCGTCGATAGAATGTCGTCTCGAACATTATCGATGATTCTGCTATTAATAAATGCTATCAATTAAATATTTCAATTATATTTTTTTCTTTGCTCGCTGAAACTCTCATGTAATCGGTACCAAGTCATATTAGTAATTTTTATGATATGCTATGATATACATGTGACACACGTACAAACAATATAATAATAATGATGAGCAACTGTAGATAAATTATTTTATATATACATATATATGTACACATGTATATATATATATATATATATATATATTAGACAAGTTATCTTAAGGTCATTTATTATCAAGAAACGATATCATTTTTGTTATTGAGTATAAATTTGCGAGCTCTCCTTTTACGTAAGAATAATTTTATTTTCCGCCAATTCTTTTTTCTGTACTTGCTGCTTTTCCGATAGAAAAAAAAGGTCGTTGCGCGACATCATTTTAGCCATCCGTGAAAAAAAAAAACATATGTCCGTGATGACCGAGACAATTGACTTTTCGACGGTGCCAGGTGCGCGCGGACTTGGAATTCGATCGCGCAGCAGGTGAGCTGTTCGCTCGCGTGCTACTCTCCGTGATCTCGTGTGTGAGCGTATTAAAGCGTCCGTCGTACTATCGATTCGTTAAGGGAGGTTCAGTGACCATCGAACAACTCGAACATCTCGAGCTCCGTTGTGTATTGTATGCCATTGTGTATTGGTAAGCCGTACATCGCGACTTAACTGCAACAGTAGCGTCGACATACGAATGTCACTATCAGCGCAAAGAAAATGCAAACAAAGTTAGAAAAGGTAACGAGTTGTATAATGGGAATATTGACCTATATTCACTTTGCACGTTTAATGTGCTAAATCTGATATTAAGTTTTGTTTGGCTAATGTAAGGATGGCATGCAATGTGTGGAAGGTAGGAATCGCATATTCACATTTAGCGCTAAATCTCAGTGAGCAGAGATTTAATCATTTCGTTGATTGCTTAATTGAGTTATGTTGAATCTTTTATTATATTTTTACAATTATGTTCTTTTGCTTTTTTAAAATATCGTGTTGAAAAATAAAACAAAGTATAAGTCCTTTCGTTAAATAATATAATGTGCTTAAAAAAGAAAAAATAAAATTGTAGGAGATTGTGAAGATTAACGTAATATTAATGTAGTAATATATTTTGACAGGACGAAATGAAATTAAATGGTACTTATTTGCACATTCTTGTTAATAATACATAAGAGCATAAACATTTTATTGATACGAATAGCGAATTAAATAGCAAATCTTCATTAGTCGTTCGGACATGCATTATTCAGTACTTTCATGCGTTTTATGAGCGCTCTACCTTTTGCATTTTGAATTCGGCGAAGGTTTACGGATCGCCGTAAAACTCGGGTCCTTGTGCAAAATTCATTACATGTTTCTCGATTTACGACTCTTGTGCAATATATAGACACGCACGCACGCGTATTTTATATATATAATAACGTCTCGAAGAAGGATATTCCTGTTTCTTTATGAAGATCAGTTGAATCAAATGTTCTATTCGAATTTTATGTATTTTATATATATATATATGTTTTGAAGAATATAAAACTAGTTATCAACGGAAAAATTAACAGTTTCATAAGCATAAAATATAATTAAAAGAAAAAGATATATAATGGAATAAAAAAAACCATTATATTCCTTAATATCGTCGTGTAAAGCTCAAAGCTTTATCGATTTTATTCGAAGTATCTAAACTAAACAACGGTAGAGAGGAAAAAATGGTAGTAGATTTGCGAGGCAGATGGTATAATTTTGCGAGAAGCTTTTGCTATGAGAGATTTTGGTGAGGCGACGAGAAGGAGAGCAAAAGAGAGCATAATAAAGTCGATTATGCCAAGTCGCAATAGGTTCTTCGAGGAGAAACGTAGGAAAGGAGGACGCGAAGGAGGACGAAGACAAGCGGATAAAGAGAAAGCAGTTTCACTGTGCGTTGGTTGGAATTTTAAGTGTTGCGTTGGCGAACGTGGAGTTATACTGAAAGTACTAGTACTTTGGCTCATTAAATCTGAGAATTTTCATTATTTTACTAATAACGTGTGTAATCGCGAATTATTTACGTTTATTTATTGTTTCTGTCAAATTTTAACAGCTTACTTCATTCTAAATCATGGATTTACTATAGACGTAAATAATGGACTAGGAATTTACGTGTCTTTGTTTTATTTATCGTTAAAATGAACATAGTAAAAACAATATTCTTATAGATATACTTTTTATATCTTTTTTTTTTTTTGAGAAAAAAATTATTTTGGAACTATATTTATATTAAAGAAAGAGAACACATTTTGGAATTGGAATTACATCCATTGATTAATTTATATGTAATTATATTGTAGATAATCGTGAGTACAGGTTCACGTAGGCACTGTGAAAGTGTGAGACAAGCTAGATGAGCGTTTTGTAGAACTTCCTATGTATCATTGCTGCACATGCGCGAATTCTAAAGGTGCGTGTAAATTGCGAAACGATTAAGTATGACTAATCGTTCACGGAAGAGACGATGTGCGAAGGCAGGCTAAAAGACAGCGATATCGAGGTGCAATGCCTCCCGACTAATCGCTCTTACAAGGACTCGTGTATAATCATCAGATGATCGTTAATTATACGTGGAATTATGTACGGAATCGGATGCTTCAGAAAAGTCTTTTTTTATTACCTGAAATGATATACTACAACTTTATTCTACAGTTAATCGCTTTTTATCTACATCGATATTTCGTTCGATCTGATAGAAATTATATTTTGCGATTATAGGAGAGACATTTGAGATAGATAATGGAAAGGTAACCCGCGAGTACTCTTTCATTAATGAGCCGCATTAAAATTATCGTAGTCAGATAATTGTTTCTTTTTTTTAACTTAATTGGAGACATTTCAATCTTGTATCTTTCGTATTGCGAAACAAGATTACAGATCTTTATGTGGAATTATAAAAATATTAAATTTTAATAATCGAGCAATATATAAATAATCCATACACGAATAAAGTAATTTTAAGATAAATGAAATACAATGTTTTTGGTAATATATAGAAAAATATTATCAAAAATAATATTTTATTTTTTAATGAATGTACATGGCGGTATAATCGCGTTTCAAGATTCAAGGCAGACCGGAGACAACGCGTTGTTTCCGAACAGAAGCCATATACCATATGCTTGCGGTTGTCATGCGTGGTAACGCACACGCATGCACGCATATTTGAAATATGACACGACATTCGCGCGAAGCTTCACTCGTGCCCGTCGATTATCCGGATGTAATATCGATTACTCAATCGTAAATTCGTCTAGTTTTCTCGTCAGAAGAATTGACGACTTGCTTTACAAAAAAAAATTTTTTTAATTACGAAGATCCGACTTATCGAATATTTAAATATTAAACAATAAAAATTGATAAGTGGTAAAATTTTTTAAATACGAATTTCTCAACGGCAACAACCACAATGCAAGATGTGATTAAAATATAAAATATTAAGTGCCAACATCTTGCGTTGTGATTATATGCCGTTGAAAAATTCGTTGTATTTAAATATTAATTGACTGAAATGATATTTTGATCTTAAAAAGTTTCTTTCGAAGTTACAATATTTTCAAAAATATTTGCATTTACTAGTATGGTTATAATTTTAGAACAGATTGAACACATTTAATAAATTCTAATATATCTTGAAATGTATATATATATATTAGGTGTAGTAAAAAGAAATCTATTATTTTTGCATGAAATTGAATGGAAAAATAATGGATTTCTTTTTACTACATCTAATATATATATGGTAACAAAAAATATCTGTAAAGGTCACATTGATAAAAATTATACTTTATAAATCGATATCTATTATATTTCCATCTGAATGCAATTTATTTTTAACATTGACAGGTTTACAAAGAGATAACAGAATGAAGCTGGTTAAATATGAAACAACAAGAGCTGAATGCGTTATGTCACATTTAAAGCCTAACAAAATAAATACATCGTAAAATTTCGTAATATACGTGTGATATAATATTTGAA
>Ga0157363_1004784_pt1 | contig 12544 bp, 9 predicted proteins | sample AttsexASBM1_FD_111477 | JGI IMG/M metagenome (GOLD analysis project Ga0157363, IMG submission 111477) | Fungus gardens microbial communities from leaf cutter ant in Ribeirão Preto, State of São Paulo, Brazil - Atta sexdens ASBM1 | ecosystem: Host-associated > Fungi > Mycelium > Unclassified ...
AGCAAGCCGCTCTTCAACGTCAAAAAATCCCGCCTGTTTCATAGCGCCATTCCTTCAGTCAGAACCGGACGAATGGAATCACAGAGCCGATTTCAAAACCAGGGGGTTTTTCGAACCCTCCAGATCCTGGTGATCCAGACGCTCAAGTTGGGTCTGGACGCCATTGATGCGGTGACCACGCTGCTGTCTTTCGCGGTTGTTCTGTGGAACATCGGGGGGGTATTATCTTTTGACTGGCATGGCCGTCATTTCCAGATCCCCGGCTACCTTTTTCTGGGCGCGGTTCTCACGTCTCTTTTGGCTTCCGGGATACTGGAGCGGTTTGGCGCGCCGCTGATCGGCGCGAATTACCGGCAGCAGCATTTCGATGCTGATCTGCGTGCAGGGTTGATGGATGTTCGGCGTAATTCGGAGCAGATCGCCTTTTACGGGGGCGAAAATGCAGAGCAGTTACGACTGTCCGGTTATCTGACGCATATCGCCATGAACTGGCGCAGCGTTGTGCGATATACGTGGCGGGTTAATTTCATCAGCGAGTTCCATACCGGAGTCGCAACGATACCGCTGTGGCTCATGCTGGCCCCCAAAGCGATGGCTCATGCCCTGAGTTTCGGGCTCTATTCACAGATCAATTCGGCCTATACGCAGGTGCGGATCAGTCTGGAATGGTTCATTTTCAATTATGCTGATCTGGCCACACTGCGCTCAGTGCTTCAGCGTCTGGGCGAGTTCGAGCGGGTTGTCAGCCAGTCGCCTCAAAGCGGAATTGTGCGTTTCGTCACCGAAACGCCTTCGGTGCAGATCCGGGATCTGGTCCTGAACCTGCCGGATGGAAAGCCGATTGTGCAGATTGGCGATCTGACGATGCAGGGCGGCGAACGCTGGCTGGTTCGCGGGCCGTCCGGTTCGGGGAAAAGCACGTTCCTGCGGGCGCTGGCCGGGCTGTGGCGTCATGGGCGGGGAGATGTCTCTTTCAACATCCGACAGGCCATGTTTTTGCCCCAGCGCAGCTATGTTCCGTCCGGGACACTGCGTGAGGCGTTGAGCTATCCCGCGACATCCGATCACTACGATATCGCCTCTTGCCAGCAGGCTCTGGAAGCCGTCAATCTGGCGGGATACAGCCATCGGCTGGCTGAAACTGCGGATTGGGGCGCTGTGTTGTCTCCGGGCGAGCAGCAGCGTCTGGCTATGGCGCGGGCGTTGCTGTTCCGGCCTGCGATCCTGTTTTTGGACGAAGCGACGTCCGCTCTGGATGACGCCAATGAGCGCCGTCTTTACGAAGCCCTTCTTTTCTTTCTGCCCCACACCACATGCATCAGCGTTGCGCATCATGATGCGCTGCGTGTTTTTCATGATCGCGAGATTGTTCTCGGGAGTGGAAAAGCTGCTTTTTCTTTACTTGAAAAATAGGGGTGTGGGGTATATTTCTTGCGGAGCTTCCCTTCCGCTTCCTTAGCCGACAGGACCCTTTGCAGATGTCAGAAACGATCAGTTTCCCCGTCGGCGGCATGACCTGCGCCGCCTGTGCCGCGCGGATTGAAAAAGTCCTCAACCGTCAGGAGGGCGTCAGCGCGACCGTTAATTTCGCTTCCGAACGCGCGCAGGTTGCTTTTGAAAATACGGCGTCTTCCATTGAAAGCGTTGTGGCTGCCGTGCGTCGCGCGGGCTTTTCCGTGGACGAGCAGAGTCTTGATCTGTCGTTGTCCGGCATGACCTGTGCGGCCTGTGCCGCGCGGATCGAAAAGATCCTGAACCGGCAGCCTTCCGTGCAGGCGAGTGTGAACTTTGCGGCCGAGCGGGCGCATATCAATTATATTCCGGGCGTGGTCGAACCAGCGGATCTGATCGGGAAGATCGAGAAGGCCGGATTTGGCGCAACGCGGCTGGACGAGGGGGAGCGCGAAGATCCGAAGGCCAAACGCGCGGCGATCTGGAAGCGGGAGCGCAACCGTTTCATCCTGACGCTTGTTCTCTCGCTGCCGCTTTTTGCCGAGATGATCGGCATGTTCTTTGGGCGCATGATCGTACCGGTTCCGGTGCAGTTCGTGTTCGCCACGATTGTGCAGTTCGTCTGCGGGGCGCATCTGTATCGCAGGGCGTGGAATGCGGTCCGTGGCGGTTCAGCCAATATGGATGTGCTGGTCGTGCTGGGCACGTCCATCGCATGGCTGTTCAGTGCGGTTGTTGTGGTGTTCGGGCTACATCAGCATGTCTATTTCGAAGCCAGCGCCTCCATCATCACGCTGATTTCGCTCGGAAAGCTCATGGAAACGCGGGCCAAGAACCGCACCAGCGCCGGGATTGAGAGCCTGCTTCAGCTTCAGCCGCAGATCGCGCATGTCGAGCGTGACGGCGTGATCGTGGACCGGGCCGTAGCGGACATGCATGTCGGTGATGTTTTTGTCGTGCGCCCGGGTGAGAGTGTGCCGGTGGACGGGGAAGTCCTTGAAGGGGCTTCCGAAGTCAACGAGTCCATGCTGACGGGTGAGAGCGTACCGGTCCTCAAAGAAGCCGGGCAGGACGTGTTTGGCGGGACGATGAATGCCAATGGGGCGCTCCGCGTCCGGGCCACAGGGGTTGGCGCGGATACCGCACTGGCGCGGATCGTGAAAATGGTCGAGCAGGCGCAGGGCTCCAAGGCGAACGTGCAGCGTCTGGCCGATCGGGTTTCGGGTATTTTCGTCCCGGCCGTGATCGGGATTGCGGTGCTGACGTTCCTGATCGGCTGGGCCGTCACCGGATCTGCGGTCTGGAGTCTGGTTTCTGCCGTGTCCGTTCTGGTCATCGCCTGCCCGTGTTCGCTGGGTCTGGCTACGCCAACGGCCATCATGGTGGGGACGGGACGGGGCGCACAATCCGGCATTCTGTTCCGCAACGCTGATGCGCTGGAGCGGGCCGAGAAGCTGAAAACCATCATTGTCGACAAGACCGGCACTCTAACTTTGGGACGCCCGACTGTTGCGGCGGTTCATCCGGCGGACGGGGTTCTGGTGGATACGCTTCTGGGGGTGGCACAGGCGCTGGAGCATAATTCGGAACATCCACTGGCCCGCGCCATCGTGGATTACACGCAGAGCCATGGTGTCAGCGCGTCTGTCGCAGCGGAAGGGTTCGAGGCTGTTCCCGGCAAGGGTGTTATTGCGCGGATCGACGGGCAGGAAGCGCGGCTGGGCTCACCCTTGTTCATGCAGGACAGCGGGCTGGATCTGTCGTCCCTGCCGGTCGCGGCGCTGGAAAGCGAAGGCAATACCGTTATCGCCGTGGCGCAGGCAGGTCAGGTTCTTGGGATCATCGCGCTGGCGGATGAACTGCGGACCGATGCCGTGACGACCGTTCAAGCCCTGAAAGCGCGCGGCATTCGTGTTGTGATGCTGACGGGCGATAATGAACGCGCGGCGTCTGTGGTGGCCCGACAGGTTGGTGTGGATGAGTATCTGGCGGGGGTTCTGCCGGAGCACAAGGCTGAAGGCGTGGCGAAATATCGCGCTCAGGGCGATCTGGACGGCATGGTCGGCGATGGCATCAACGATGCGCCTGCATTGGCGGCGGCGGATGTCGGATTTGCCATCGGTGCCGGGTCTGCCGTGGCGCTCGATACGGCGGATGTCGTGTTGATGAAAAGTGAAATGGCGGGTGTGCTCGATGCGATCTCCCTGTCCAGCGCCACCCTGTCCAAGATCCGGCAGAACCTGTTTTTCGCCTTTATCTACAACATTCTGGGCCTGCCACTGGCGGCGTTCGGCATGTTGAATCCGATTGTGGCGGGGGCGGCCATGGCCATGAGTTCCGTCTCGGTGGTCAGCAATTCCCTTCTGCTTAACCGCTGGAAACCTTCCGGCCGTCAGGTCTGAGGGCGTCTGCTCCGGGTTACTGCACCCGGAGTGGAAGGCGTCTTCTGGCGAAATCGAGCATGGCGGTGGCGCCATGTTCCCATAGGCCCAGCGGCTCGCTGCTGCCGATATGGCCCGCAGCACCGGCTTCCAGAAAATCCGACTGCCAGTGTCCGGCCAGTTCTCGCGCGCGGAGCAGGGATAGCCAGGGATCGTTGCTGCTGGCCATGACGGCTGTGGCGGCAGGAAGGGGTGTTCCGGGCAGGGGGCCGAACGCCCGGATGAGGGCGACGTCCGGATGTGTCGTCTGGTCGATATCGGCCGGGGCCACCAGAAAGGCTCCGGCAACGCGCCGTCCGCCATGGCGTGTCAGCCATTTTGCCGTCAATACTGCGCCGAGGCTGTGGGCGATCAGAAAAGTCGGACGTGCTGAGGCTTCGATGGCCTCCGTCAGAGCCGCCTCCCAGTCTGTGGGATCAGGTGTTTCCCAGTCCTTCTGATGGAGCCGACGGAGGCCGTAAGCCTGTTCCCAGTGCGTCTGCCAGTGATCCGGCCCTGAGCCGAACAGGCCTGGCACCAGAAGCAGATCGACCTGTTGTCCGAGCGCGCGAAACGCTCTGGCGATGCGGGGCTGTGCTGTCCCGGAGAGGCCATGGGAAGCCCAGGCGGGATCGAAAGATGTGGGACGGCCGGAAAACAGGTTCATGACGTTATCTCCTCTCAGCCCTCCCGATTCTTTTTCAAGAGACCGGAACAGGATTTGATTTAATAACGAAACATATGGATATTAAATAAAACAACTTTATAAAAAAGTTATTTTTTGGGCGTCAGGATAGCCCGTCGAAAAGCTGTGTGGAGAGATAGCGTTCTGCGAAGGACGGCACGATGGCCACGATCGTTTTGCCTCGGTTGGACGGCTTGCGGGCCAGTTCCATTCCGGCAAACAGCGCAGCACCTGCCGAAATTCCGATGGGAATGCCTTCAACGGCGGCACAGAGGCGCGCGGTGGCGACAGCTTCCTGTTCCGAGACTTCGAACACGCCGTCTAGCGCCTTGAGGTCCAGCGTATCGGGTTCGAATCCCGGCCCGATGCCCTGAATACCGTGGGGGCCGGGTTCGTCTCCGTGCAGGACCGCGCTTTCGCGCGGTTCCACACCGTAGATTTTGATGGATTTACGGTGTTTTTTCAGGCCGTGGGCAATGCCGGACGCCGTGCCGCCGGTTCCCAGACCCGCGACGACCATATCGACCTTGCCTGCCGTATCTTCCCAGATTTCCTGAGCCGTCGTCTCTTCATGCACGGCGGGATTGGCGTCGTTTTCAAACTGGCTCGGCATCCAGGCGTCGGGGAGAGTGCGGTTGAGCTGTTCAGCGCGTTCAATCGCACCGGCCATGCCGCGGGAGGCAGAGGTCAGTTCGGTTTCCGCACCCATCAGACGCAGCATCTTGCGGCGTTCGGTTGAGGCATTTTCCGGCATGGTTACGATCAGCCTGTAGCCAAGCGCCACGGCGGCAAAAGCCAGCGAAATGCCGGTATTGCCCGATGTCGGCTCGATCAGGACCGTGCGGCCCGGCGTAATCAGGCCGCGCGCTTCGGCGTCCCGCAGCATGGCCACGCCAATGCGGTCCTTGACGGAACCGAGCGGGTTGAAAAATTCCAGTTTGAGGAGCAATCGCCCGTTGAGATGCTCACGCTGGGTCAGGTGAGGCAGCGCGACCAGCGGGGTGCCTCCTACCGTTTCCAGAAAAGAGTTGAAAACGCGTCCCCGAGGGGCTGCATAACCCTCGAACGGGGCGGGGGGCAACGGAACCTTCTTGCTCATGATTTCCACTTAACATGGAAAACGGGGGGAAGGGCAGACGGTAAATGACGGGGTTTGCGACAACATATAAATAACTTAATTAAAACGTATTTACGGACATCACATCATGTTCATACGTTATATGTTGACGCTGCGTGTCCGGGTGTCGTATTCGACATTCTGAAGTGACGTCCACAGCAACAGGGCCAGTCGGTCGATGATGTGTCGAATGTGTAGCTCGCAGCAATCGCGCTGCCTTTTTTCAGGTCAGAAGGCATTTGCCTCCGGCATGTCATAACGCCCGACACTGAATTGTCGGGCTCTTTCTTCAGGGTCCGGCATCATGCTTGGTTCAACCATTATCGAAATCAACGGCGTTTTCCTCGGCGCGGCCATTCTGGTCAGCAGCAGCGGGAAACGGCGCTTTTATGCCGCGCATGACAGCGTGCGTGCGCTTCATAATGAACTCCTTCCCGATCTGGGGACGCTCCAGCAGCGCATCCGTCTGCATGTGCGCAAACCGGCCCTCGATCTTACCTGATTGCGAAGAGCCTCTTCTGTCCGGGTGGTTTCGTGCTGTAGAACAGGAAACAACGCAAACCGGAACGAATGGGAGCAGGCGTGGAAGGAAGTTACCGGCGGGTTGTCCGCGCTGTTCTCACGCGTCGTGACGGTGCATTTGCGGCCTTGCTTCTGGCTTTCATCATTGTTGCTTGCCTGTGCGCCCCGCTTTACGCCACCCTGAACGGCGTCGATCCGTTCTCGTCCGATATTGCGGGCACCACGATCCGTAATGGACAGCGCGTCGATCTTATGCAGCCGAATGACAATCCGTTGCATCTGGGTCTGAGCCCGATTGGGCCAGACTGGCGGCCGGGGCCTTATGTGCTGGGCGCGGATTCGCAAGGGCGGGATGTCGCGGCGCGTGTGCTTTATGGTGGACGCAATTCGCTTCTGATCGCGTCGGCCTCAGCTGTGTTCTGTCTGTGTCTGGCGGCGTGTCTGGGGATTTGTGCGGGATATTTCGGCGGCTGGATCGACCTGATCCTGTCGCGCATTCTGGACATGCTCTGGGCCATTCCGGTTTATCTGTTTGCGATTTCGCTTTCCGTCGTCACGGTCGGGCATGGCATCCGGCTTGGTTTCATCACCATCGGCGCGGATAATCTGCTGATTCCGATCGGGATTATTGCGCTGGTTTATGTGCCTTATGCTGCCCGGCCTTTCCGGGCGCGGGCACTGAGCCTGTCTCAGGCAGGGTTTGTCATGGCGGCGCGCGGGATGGGCGCGTCGGATTTCCGTATTCTGTGGCGGGAAATTCTGCCGGGGTTGATGCCGACCATGGCCGTCCTCGCGCCTCTGGTGATGGCGTTGTGCATGCTCGCGGAATCCGCTCTGTCGTTTCTGTCGCTCGGCGTGCAGGCTCCGGCGGCGTCATGGGGGACGATCATTCAGGATGGCGAAGGGCTGCTTTATACGCGGCCTGCGGTGGCGATTGCGCCGGGTGTTGCGATCGTCCTGACCGTTCTGGCGCTGAATGTTCTGGGCAATGCGCTGCGGGATCAGATGGATCCGAAAGGTGCGGCCCGATGATCCGGAGTTTTGCCTCCCGGACCGGGCAGATGCTGTTGGTCATTTTCGGCATTTCGGTTCTGGTGTTCTGCATTTTCTTTGCGACACCCGGTGCGGACCCGACGGCGCGGATTGCAGGTCGCGGGGCCAGTCCGCAGGTCGTGGCGCGTATCCGGGCGGAGTATGGTTTCGATCGTCCGCTGCCGGTGCAGTATGTGACGATGATGCAGAAGCTGTTCGTGAGCCGGGACCTGACGTCCTTCGTCAATCACGGTCAGCGCGTTGTGCCTGAAGTGTTGCAGGCGGCCCCGGTGACGCTCTCGCTCGTACTGTGGGCCGCGTTTTTCTGGGTCAGTGGGTCGCTGGTGTTCGGGATTGCTTCGGCGGTCTTGCGCGATAGCTGGGTGGATCGGTTGTTGATGGTTCTGGGGCTGATTGGTCTGTCCATGCCGGTGTTCTGGCTGGGTGAGGTCGTCAATCTCGTGACGCAGAGCCGCTGGCATGACACGTTGCTGTTCCGTTGGGTACCGCCGCTGGGATATGTGCCGTTTTCGCAGAGCCCGTGGGGCTGGGCGAAGGCGCTCTTTTTACCATCCCTGACGTTGGCCGTGTGTTTTATCGGTCTGTATGCGCGCGTCCTGCGCTCCGAACTGCTGACGGCGATGGGCGAGGATTCCATTCGCACGGCGCGCGCCAAGGGGGCGGGGCCGGTGCGGGTGTGGCTGTGGCATGGTCTGCGGCTGTCATGGCTGAGCTATGTGTCGCTGTTCGGTCTGGATTTCGCCCAGCTTCTGGGGGGCGGCGCGCTTCTGACAGAAGTCGTGTTCGCCCTGCCGGGTGTGGGGCGGCTGACCTATCAGGCTCTGGCGACGCTCGATCTGCCGCTTATCATGGCGACGGTCATGTATGCCGCTGTTTTCGTCGTCATCGCCAATGCATTGGTGGACGGGCTGTATGCCCTGCTGGACCCGAGGATCAGGGAGGGACGGCATGGGCGCTGAAGGTCTTCTGAAGCTGCATCACCTGCATCTGGAACTGCCGAACGGGACGGCGCTGCTTGAAGACGTGTCTCTGAACGTCCGACGCGGGGATGCGCTGGGTGTGGTGGGGGAATCCGGATCGGGGAAGAGCCTGACGGCCATGAGCGTCATGGGATTGTTGCCGGGTCTGAAGGCCTCGGGGTCCATTCGCTTTGAGGGAAGTGAACTGCTGGGGATGACGGATCGGGAGTGGCGGCGTTTGCGTGGTGCAGGCATGGCCATGATCTTTCAGGACCCGATGACGGCCTTCCTGCCGGTCCGCTCCATTGGCGCGCAGATTGATGAACAGATCCGTCTGCATGAGCGCATCAGCCGCCGTGAAGCGCGGGCGCGGACCGTGGCTCTGCTGGAGCGGATGGGTGTCCCTGATCCGGAAGCTGCGGCGAAACGCTATCCGCACCAGCTTTCCGGCGGTCTGCGTCAGCGCGCCATGATCGCGATGGCGCTGTCCTGTGATCCGGCGCTTCTGATCGCGGATGAGCCGACCACGGCGCTCGATGTCACGGTGCAGGCGCAGATCCTGACGCTGCTGTGCGAAATCCGCGATAGCGGAGCGGGTGTCATGCTGATTACACACGACATGGGCGTCGTGGCGCAGACCTGCACACATGTGGCGGTTGTCTATTCGGGGCTTGTCGTGGAGCAGGGGCCGGTCGCGGCGGTGATGGCGCGGCCACTTCATCCTTATACACAGGCGTTGCTGGAGGCGATCCCGCCGCTGGATGGTCCGAGGCCTGATGCCCTGCCCACCATTCCGGGGCGACCACCTGCTCCGGATGCGCGGCCTGAAGGGTGTGTTTTCGCGCCGCGTTGTCGCTTCGTGCGACCGGACTGTGCCGTGCGCCCTGCGTTGCGGGAACCGGAAGAAGGGCGGCGCGTGGCCTGCGTGCTGTACGACGTATGACTGTCCTGCTTGAAGCGAAAAACCTCAGCAAACACTATCGCCTCGCGCGCGGTAAAACCCTGCGGGCCGTGAGTGATGTGTCGCTGGTTGTGCATCGGGGGGAGGCGCTGGCGCTGGTCGGGGAGTCCGGCTGTGGCAAGTCTACGCTGGGTCGGACGCTGATCGGGCTTGGAGCGCCGAGTTCGGGCGAGGTATTCTTCGAAGGCGAGCGGATTTCCAGCCTGTCTGACCGGGCGCTACGGCGCTGGCGGCCGCGGATGCAGATGGTGTTTCAGGACTCGTCCTCGACGTTCAATCCACGCCGGACCATTGGTGACACGCTGGCGGAGCCAATGCGGATCCATGGACGGACCGGCATTGCGGAGCGGATCGGGACGCTGCTGGAGCAGGTTGGTCTGTCGTCGTCCGTTCTGTCCCGATATCCGCATGAGTTTTCGGGTGGGCAGCGGCAGAGGCTGAACATTGCGCGGGCCTTGATGCTGGGGCCGGACCTTCTGGTCGCGGATGAGCCGACATCTGCGCTGGATGTGTCCGTGCAGGCGCAGATCGTCAATCTGCTGCGGGAATTGCGCAATTCGTTGGGTGTGGCGTGCGTGTTCATCTCCCACGATTTGGCGGTTGTGCGGCAGATGGCGGACCGGATTGCCGTTATGTATCTGGGGCGGATTGTGGAGGAAGGGGATGTGCTGGCGGTTCTGGAAGCCCCGGCCCACCCTTATACGCGGGCGTTGCTGAACGCGGTGCCACGCCCGGACCGGCCGTTGCCGCCGCCGCTCAAAGGCGACGTGCCGAGCCCGATTCATCCGCCGCAGGGCTGCGCGTTCCATACGCGCTGTCCGCTTTCTCAGCCGCGATGCGCTCAGGAACGGCCGGAACTCCACAGGATCGCGGAAGGCCGGACAGTCGCCTGTCATTATCCCCTGCCCTAAAAAAGGCAACGCTTCGTTCCGATCTTGGATATAGACGGCAACGCCTGCCGTGGGGCACAGAAGTCTGCACGTCCCCCTTGTCTTTTTTGCCTGAGATCCCGCCCGATGCGCCAGACTGTCCGTTTTTATCTGGGGGAAGACCTCTGCACGCTCAGGGATCTGTCCCCGACGCTGACCCTGCTGGACTGGCTGCGTGACCGTGGCCGGACCGGTACTAAGGAGGGCTGCAATGAAGGCGATTGCGGGGCGTGTACGGTGCTGGTGGTCCGGCTTGAAGACGGGCGGCTGAACTGGCGGGCGGTTAATGCCTGCATCCAGTTCGTCAGTATGCTGGACGGTGCTCAGGTCTTTACAATCGAAGACTTGGGAACGGCTGATGAGCCGCATCCTGTGCAGACGGCCATGGTCGAGCAGCATGGCTCGCAATGTGGGTTCTGCACGCCGGGTTTTGTCATGTCGATGGCCGCCTATCGCAAGAGTGAAGGGGGCAAGGCGGACGATCAGGCCATTGATGATGCACTGGCCGGAAATCTGTGTCGCTGCACCGGCTATGCACCGATCGTGCGCGCCATGAAACAGGCGATGGTGGCCGGTCCGGACCGTTTTGACGCACAGGTGGAGGCTATTGCCGACCGTCTGACCGCGTTGCAGGACGGAGAGAGCGTGCGGCTTGAAGGGCCGGAGGGTATGCTTAGCATTCCGGCGTCCGTGGATGATCTGGCGGAGATTTTGTTGGCCGATCCGGAGGCGACGATTGTTGCGGGTGCCACGGATGTGGGGCTGTGGGTGACAAAGGGGATGCGTCGTCTGAAGCATGTCGTGCCGATCGGGCGGGTTCCGGAACTGCGGGCTTTGACCAGAACGGCTGAAGGACTGCGGATCGGGGCTGCGGTGACGTATCAGGACGCGCGCCCGGCCATTGCGGCGCTGCTGCCGGATGCGGGGAAGATGATCCGCCGTCTGGGCTCTACGCAGGTTCGGAATAGTGCCACGGTCTGCGGGAATATCGCGAATGGCTCCCCGATCGGCGATGGACCGCCGATGTTCATTGCGGCCAATGCGACGCTGCATCTCCGGCGCGGTTCCGAGCGCCGGTGTATCGCGCTGGAAGATTATTTCATTGCATACGGAAAGCAGGACCGGCAGCCCGGCGAGTTCGTGGAGGCTCTGAGCATTCCTGAGCCCGCGCCGGGTGCGCAGTTCCGCGCCTACAAGATTTCCAAGCGCTTCGATCAGGATATTTCCGCCGTTCTGGGCGCTTTCATGATCGAGACGGACGATCAGGGCCGGATAACCAAGGTCCGGCTGGCCTATGGCGGCATGGCGGCCACGCCGAAGCGGGCGTCGGGCGCTGAAGCGGCGCTGCTTGGACGGGTCTGGGATGAAGCTGCTCTTGAGGCAGCGCGGGCGGCGATTCTGAAGGATTTCGCGCCGCTGACCGATATGCGGGCGAGTGCGTGGTACCGGCAGACCGTTGCTGCCAATCTGCTGACGCGGTTCTTTGAGGAAACGACAGGAAGCGGTCAGGCGCGTCTCGCCCGGACGGGAGGGCTGGCGCGTGTCTGATCTCGTTCCCGGCGCCGCGTCCACCAGCATGAAGCATGAAAGCGCGCTGCTGCATGTGACGGGGCAGGCGGCGTATATTGATGATCTGCCGGAGCCGCGCGGAACGCTGCATCTTGTGCCGGGGCTGAGCACGAAGGCTCATGCGCGGATCGTCTCGATGGATCTGGACGCCGTGCGCGCCGCGCCGGGTGTCGTGTGCGTGCTGACGGCGGATGATGTGCCGGGTGAGAACCAGATCAGCCCGGTCCATCGGGAAGACGAGCCGCTTCTGACAGCGGATCATGTCCATTTCTGGGGGCAGACGATGTTCGCCGTGGTGGCGACCTCGCGTCAGGCAGCGCGTCAGGCCGTGCGGTTGGCGAAGATCGAGTATGAGGAAAAGCCTGCGATCCTGAACATCGCGCAGGCGCGGAAAAATGGCAGCCCGATGGTCTGGCGCTCCCTGACCATGCAGCGCGGGGATGTGGAGCGTGGTCTGAAGGCCGCGCCGCGTCGCCTCTCGGGGCAGATCGAGATTGGTGGGCAGGAGCATTTCTATCTGGAAGGGCAGGCCGCGCTCGCCCAGCCCGGAGAGGCCGGAGAAATGCGCGTCTGGTCGTCCACGCAGCACCCTTCCGAAACGCAGCACTTGGTGGCTGCTGTGCTGGGGCGGCCGCATCATCTGGTCACGACAGAAGTGCGCCGTATGGGCGGCGCGTTTGGCGGCAAGGAGACTCAGGCCAATGCCTGGGCCTGCCTGGCTGCCATCGCCGCTGACCGAACGGGGCAGGCGGTCAAGGCGCGTCTGGACCGCGATGATGACATGATGGCGACCGGAAAGCGGCATGACTTCTTGATCGACTATGATGTCGGCTTCACCGATGAGGGCGACATTCTGGCCGTGGACATGGTTCTGGCC
>Ga0157363_1004785_pt1 | contig 12544 bp, 2 predicted proteins | sample AttsexASBM1_FD_111477 | JGI IMG/M metagenome (GOLD analysis project Ga0157363, IMG submission 111477) | Fungus gardens microbial communities from leaf cutter ant in Ribeirão Preto, State of São Paulo, Brazil - Atta sexdens ASBM1 | ecosystem: Host-associated > Fungi > Mycelium > Unclassified ...
CACACACACACACACACACACACACACACACACACACACACACACACACACACACACACACACACACACACACACACACACACACACACACACACATATATATCTAAATTTTATTTTGACACTCTTCTGATGCGCTGCGCCTTGACAAAGATCGTACAGATTCAAGGAACTTAATCCTTGGACAAAAGGATTAAGTTCCTTGATTTAAAAGAAGCTTGATTGGATGAATCTCAAATTGGATAGCGTCGCATATCGACGTTGACCCACATTTGGGACATAATCAAATTCCGACTTGTGGCACCTGTCTCAAAGCGATAACTACAAGAGTGTCAGTTGCGTCCTTTCTTGACTCCCTTCTAATTTCTTCTTGCTATCGAAATAAAAGAATGGGGCCTAGCCGTAACAGTATTCTTTACTTAATTTGTAGGATTCTTTAATTAACTTAGCGCCAATTATTGATATAAAATCTTTTTTATGAATGAAATATAAAATTTTGTGGAATTTAACTTGTTATTTTCTTGATATTGTACCAAATCTTTTATACAAATGATGCATATCATTAAGTAAATAACAAAGATAGATTTTACTTTTTAATTTAATAGAATTTAACTTGATTAGTTAAAACTGTAGCATCTGGATTTTAATTTTTCATTTGATACATTAGTTTTCTTCGAGGAATTTTCGATAGAGAATTAAAGCTGCCATTACTTGAATTGGGATAAGAAGATCTTCAATAAGAGTACCCTTGAAGAAGAATTAAAAGTACTATTAATTGGATTGACAATTTAGGTTTTATTCGATATATATCTACTTGATATACATCTATCTAATGTATAGAGCTTAGAGTTTTTTTAACTGGCTCTAAATAGTAGCGGTAAATATTCTCTCCGTGGTTTGCCATTATGTTCTGAAAGCAATCAAATCAAATTTTTGTGTACTGGTTAAATTTACACTCTGAATTTTCGGCATAGGAAGCAGTCGTGCTATACTCTACGCTATGTTCTCCATAAAAAAAAGTTATATTTCATAGAATATGTCGTTACTGCTACAAAATAAGCAATTTATATACTTACATTTCGACTCGTTCCACTTTTATTCCCCATGTATCAGTCGCTTCGTCTAGGGCAACCTAATGTAGAAATGAGATTGTCAAAATGTTATAAATATATATTATAAACGACTCAGTAACGTTGCAATACCAAGCATAAAAAATAAAAATATAAAATTGCCGTTTGAAGAGTGAACGTCACTGAGTATATATTCGTGCAGTTATTATAAGATAACAATTCATGTGTGCTCATATTGTCTTCGCGCGTGCGTATCACATCGTGCCCACAAAATAAATGCCACTTTGCCCGCACGACATAATGGGAATATGCGTGTGAGCACAATCGCATCATGCACACATCGCGCTATTATCATGCTGCCCGTTAGTACGAAAAAATCGATACAAAAAGATGTCGATATTGAATTGTATTTCGATATTGGATTGTGATCTGTATTTGGGGAAACATCATATTAGATTAGTCTCTATATCGATATTTATCGATATCTTCGCAAAACTTCTGATTTTATTTACAGTTCCTTTAAAATAGATTCACATTAAAAAATGTATTTATTTTTATCACAAGAAATATATTTTTATGTGGGCAGTTTTATCTTTTAATATCATTAAATTACAGAAACATTTTTAAAATAAAATTTAAAAACAAACAGAAATCAATTAATCTGCTTATCTGACAACACATGAAGAGAACAAATAATATTTTAGTACTATTTTATTAATTCTATCTATTATTAGTTCTATCTACCAGTCTTTATAAATTACATACAAGATATTATATATTGCGGGGTCTATCTACAATAGAAGTCGTGGCGGTAGCCTTATGTCATAAAAAATTAACCAATCACAATCGAATATGAGAAGAATAATCGACTGATTAATCAATTTTCTACGACTTAAGACTAGCTAAGACTCTACGACCACTACAACTTCTATTGTAGACTCCGTATTATCTCCTTTAAAATAAATATGTGCGGGGTCTACAATAGAAATCGTAGCGGAAGATCTAAAATCGTAAAAAATTGACCAATCATAGTCGATTATTCTTTTCATATTCGATTGTGATTGGTTAATTTTTTACGACTTAAGATCCTACGATCTGCATAAGAGATATAATATATGTTATTTTAAAGGAAATGAGATACGTCATCTCTTAAACAATATCAATATTCCGAATGATTTCGGAAAGCGAATACGTACTTATATCAGAAATATTGGACAAATATTCATATCGATTTTTTCAAACACCACTGCTCGCATGATATGATGGGGACATGCGAGCGCAACGAATCGCATTATGCAATCACGCCGAGCATATTACGCACGTATTTTTTTCATATTCAACTGTGATTTGTCCATTTTTTTACTATTTTTTGGCTTACATAATTCTAATATTGCAAAACAGAAGGAACTATCAAGGGGGGAAGACATGATCCAAAATATAATAGTAGTGATAATAATAATAACAATAATAATAACAATAAAAGTCAATACCTGATCAAATATTAAAACGAGTAAATCTTTTAACATAAACTACATAAACTACAACGCAAGATGTTCATAGTAAAATTTTTATATTTTAATCGTATAACAATTGGAAAAATAAACATTTCAACTTTAAATTAGGTCATCTTCAGTAAAAAATTACAAATATGGAATCATATAATACAATATCACAGAATAATATAAAGAGTTTAAAATATCGAGTTATAAATTGTAAAAAAAATTTTTCAAAATGATAATGTACATAATAAGTTATCTTTGCTGAGTTAAATCTTCAAAGAGAAGGTAGTCAGATATTATCGTATGTAATCTTGATAAATTGTTCAGTCAGATTAGTTCTATTGCTAGTCCTCTTTGATTATTCACATATATAATTTCCAGATTGTAATGAAATGAATATATTATAAATGAATATATTAAAATTAATGCAGAGTTTAGAAAATATCATAATATCTTACCTATGTGCAATAATTTTTATGAGTCCTACCAGTATGTGTTGACGAAAAGAATATCAGAGACTATATGTTAAACTCAAATCATGACAGAACAATTTATAAACAATTTTCGTCGAAATACTGAAGAAGAGGGTAACCCTGGAGTTAAGTAGGGGAAGCTATATTAAACAAAGGAAAATATGCTTCGGGTAGGCGTTCTGTACCATTTTGTATGTTAATAGTCTTGGTTTGTTTTTTAATGAATATCATTTCAGACATGAGCTTTTTTTAGAAAACATGATTTTGAATCTAGTAATGAAGTATTCTCCCAATCCAATTCATCTCCATATTCCAACTGATATTCCGATCCTACTGTACTGAGCTTTTAAATCTCTTAATATTCACTCCTTTATCCTTGTTTTAATTTTCCTTTTAGTTTGACCAACATATGAAACATCACATTCGAGGCAACTTATTTTATATATCACATTACAATATTCCGTCATGTCTAACTTATCCTTACTTAATTTAATGACCGACTTTAACGTGTTGGGTAATGGGTTTATAAGCTACTTTGAAATTATTCTTTTCGGCCACCGGTTTAAAATTTTCTGAAATTTCATGCATGTAAGGTATCGTAAAATAATTCTTTGGATTATTATTATTCGGATTGATATTCTTGGTTGTATTAGTATATAAATCTTTTCTTTTCGATAATATTTTTATTCTGCTATTAATTGTGGAGAAGATAAAATCTAAAGGATAGCCATTAGAGAGCAGAACATCGATTATAGACTCAATATGTTTCTATGATAATCCAGATGTGCAAGGATATGATTCTGTCGAACTGTCCGATTATCACTCGTTTTTTGTGCTCTATTAGGTGATTAGATTTGTAATTTAAATAGCGCCTCGAATTAGTTGGTTTCCTATAATTGTCAAATCTTATGAGATCCTCAACAATCCTCAAACTAACGTCAAGAAAATCCACAGTACCTTCATGATTATGCTCAACTGTGAATCTCAATCTGTCATGATACGAGTTAAACATGTTTAATATTACATAGAACTGGTTGTATAGATTCTTAGATGCCAAAGATTCTTAAAGTTGGAAATCCATTGAGAATAATCGTCAATTGTATTAACGGTGTATCCTCTAGCTTCCTTTTTAAAAGATATTATCGACAAAATCTTAAAAAAGGTTTCAGCTATATTAAAAACAGCTGAGAATTAGTTAATCAATTAAACAGTACTATAGTCTAATTACAAATTGGTATCTTTCGATATCACATCAATGTGTACTAATATTCCAGAAGAATTAATCATAAGAAGTATTAAAAGAAGATGAAATTATATATCGAAATACATTAGTATTCCGACGAAAGAATTTTTAAACGCCGTCTTTTTGGTTTTCAACTCTACTTATTTCAAATTTGACAATCCATACTTTAAACAGATTTTTAGTATGCCCATGGGATCTCCTCTGTCACCAATCTTAACAGATTTTGTTGTTCAAGATTTAGAAAATCACATTTTGTCGAATCAACATAAATATTCCAGTCTATTATCGGTATGTGGACTACATTTTACTTCCTGTTCCTAACAACCAGATGTATGTAATATTAGACAAGTTTAACTCATATCATGACAGACTAAGATTCACAGTTGAGCATAATTATGAAGATACTGTGGATTTGATGTTAATTTGAGGATTGTTGAGAATCTCATAAGATTTAACAATTATAGGAACTAATTCGGGGCGCTATTTAAATTACAAATCTAACCAAATAGAATACAAAAAAGAAGTGATAATTGGGTAGCTCGACAGAATCCTTTTCCTCGCATATCCGGATTCTCATAAGAAAAATATTGAATCTATGATCGATGTTCTGCTCTTTAATGGCTATCCTTTAGATTTTATCTTCTCCACAATTAATAGCAGAATAAAAACATTATCGAAGAGAAAAGACTTATATACTAATACAAGAACATCAGTGTTCCGAATAATAATAATCCAAAGAATTATTTTATGATAACTAAATATTTTATGATATCTTACACGAAATTTCAGAAAATTTTAAACCGGTGGCCGAAAAAAATAATTTCAAAGTAGTTTATAAATTCATGAACACGTTAAAGTCGGTCATTAGATTATGTAAGGATAAGTTAGACATGATGAAACATTGTAACGTATAAAATAAGTTGCCTCCATTGTTATGTTTCATATGTTGGCCAGATTAAAAAGAAAGGATAAAACAAAAGGATTAAAACAAGGATAAAGGAGCATAAAGCGAATATTAAGAGATTCAAAAGCTCATGTACAGTGGTATCAGAACATCATTCCAGAACATTGGAATATGAACATGAATCGGTTTGGGAGAATATTTCATTATTAGATTCAAAATCATGTTTTTAAAAAAGACTCATGTCTGAAATGATATTCATTAAAAAACAAACCAAGACTATTAACATACAAAATGATACAGAACGCCTACCCGAAGCATATTTTCCTTTGTTTAATATAGCTTCCCCCACTTAACTCTAGGGTTACCCTCTTCTTCAGTTTTTCGAAAATTGTTTATAAAATTGTTCTGTCATGATCTGAATTTAACATACAATCTCTGATATTCTTTTCGTTAACACAAGTTCATCACATATTGATAAGATTCATAAAAGTTATTGCACAGATAAGATTTATAAGATAGATAAGATATTATGGTTCTTTCTTAATTGTAACTCTGAATCATTAATTTTATTATATTCATTTCATTAGAATCTGGAAATATATGTGAGTAACCAAAAAGGACTAGCGATAGAACTAATTTGACTGAATTTTAACAATAGACAATTTACCAAGATTATACGATATACTATCCGACTATCTTCTCTTTGAAGATTTAACTCAGCAAAGATACTTGTTATGTAAATTATCATTTTGATAAATTTTTCTTACAATTTATAACACGGTATTTTAAACTTTTTATATTATTCTGCGATATTGTATTATATGCATAATTCGTATTTGTAATTTTTTAGTACTGAAGATGACCTAATTTAAGATCGAAACGTTTATTTTTCCAATTGTTATGTGATTAAAATATAAAAATTTTCGCTACGAACATCTTGCATTGTAGTTTATGCCGTTAAGAGATTTATTCGTTTTAATAATAATTATAGTAATAATAATAATGTCAAATGATTTTTCTTACTCTTTTCTCCTCCCTCTCGCTTATGATGCAAACATTATAGCTTCTAAGCCGCTACCGCTGCTATGCATGCTGCATGCATGCGAGCAATATAATATATTCATATGCATGCAACACTCGTGCGGGTCATGTGAATCTAATATTGCTCGAATGCGTGCGATGTCACGCGTGCGGGATATGTGAATCTCACAAGTAGATCAGAGAGATACGTTATATTAAGATACACATGTGACATGCGCGCATGCTGCGTGGATAATCTATAATATCATATCTGTGGGCATTTTGTTATCTGATAAGTTCGCAACATTATCACTAGTTTTATTCGGAGTTTTGATAGTGATAAACTTTTGATTAAAATTACTCAGAAATTAAAATCGCAATCAATAATCTACATTTTCATTATAAAATAACAGCGCGATTTTTCGATTACGATTAATTCGAATAAAATTGATTGCAAAATACTGAGATGTCAAAACCGAAATAGTCCCTAAAAAGGACTATTTCAGATTTTTCGATTTTTTCAGGCTTTATGTATTAATGTATGTAAAGGGTTTTGTTCGTCAAGTTGCTTTCATTCAATGTTTTCATTCAAATATCATATTAAAATTAGTAAATAAAAATGAACATTAATATGCGCACATGTAATAATTATTTATGAGGGAGAGAAAACAAAATAAAAAGATTGTGATAAGGATTGCAAAAAAGGAGTAAGAGTAAGAAGGGAATGAGAAAAGGCGAGAGAGAGAGAGAGAGAGAGAGAGAGAGAGAAAGCGTGCGTGTCTGCGTGTGAAGGTGAGAAAAGGCAGGAAAAGGCAAGAAAGGACAAAAAAGAAAAATCGAAAAAGGATGAAGGAAAGGGAGGGGAAGGAGAAAGGCGAACATTTATGCTCATTTCTACCAATGTACATTAACTTTAATTCTTGGTATACTCTTCATTTTTTCTTGTTCTAAAAATTAGAAAAAGATAAAGAGTTGAACCTAGATTAAAATTAAAGTACATTATTATATATTCAAAATACGAGCTTTTGATTGTGACGAGTCTGATTAAAATCGACGTACTCAATCCAGAGATCTCAAAAACTTTTATATGAAAAAGATTATTTGTATTAAATCAAATTATTCGAGGGGCTTTCACTATGTTCTCACAACTATACATATTTAAAATAAAATGGAAAAATAAAGTTGAATATTACATTACAGCTATATTTATACAAAGATATCTGTTAATGAATATTATGTAAAAATGAAAATATTATAAATATATATAAATCAATATTTTAAACGTGCGCGCGCGCGCGCGCGCGCGCGCGCGTGTGTGTGTGTGTGTGTGTGTGTGTGTGTGTACATATATATAAATGAAGATAAATATAAAGATCAAAACATAAAATAAATTTTACACAAATAAAAATAAAGTTAAAATGAAATAAAAATGAAATAATTAATGTCTATGTAAAAATCTATAAAAATAATTATATACAGAAAGAGTGAAAGAAAGGGAGAATAAAGATGGATAGATAGATAAATAATGTATTTATTCCTATTCTAGGGCGAGCCCTCTAAGAACATATGACTAACTAGTACAAAGAAGAAAAACTCGTTAATTACGAACAAGAAAGATAACAAAAGTAAAATTAATAAATAAAAAACAATAACAAAAAATTGAATTAACAAAATAATAAAAAAAATTAGTAACATATTGAAATAAAAAAATAACAAAGATAAAAAAAATAACAACGAAAAAAAGCCCACATGGCGAAGGAGAAGGGAGTTTGTTTTGACGCTTCTTTCTGCTCATATACTATTCGAGATCTTCATTTTTTTTTGTTTTTTTTTTCGTTGTTATTTTTTTTATCTTTGTTATTTTTTTATTTCAATATGTTACTAATTTTTTTTATTATTTTGTTAATTCAATTTTTCGTTATTGTTTTTTATTTATTATTTTTACTTTTGTTATCTTTCTTGTTCGTAATTAGCGAGTTTTTCTTCTTTGTACTAGTCAGTCATATGTTCTTAGAGGGCTCGCCCTAGAATAGGAATAAATACATTATTTATCTATCTATCCATCTTTATTCTCCCTCTCTTTCACTCTTTCTGTATCTGTGTCTGTCTGGAAAAAAGATGCTTTCTGATTGATCGAGGAGTGAAGGGTGGAGATAATAGGGATAATTAAATGGTGTTCTGATTGGTTCGCCCTATATTTGACAAAGATCTCTTGGTTCGTACTGTACCTATCCATGAGGTGATTGGAGAAGGGGGATAGTAGAGGACTTTTGACATGGAGGGTAAAATCCGACAAAATGGTAAGTGGAGATAGTTAAGGAACTGTAACATTTTTTTGTCGTAATGACAAAGTACGAACATCAGGCATGAATAGCGGACGGTTTTATAACGGTCATTTTTTGTTGTTGGCGTGACACAATGTCTCTGATGTTTTTGTGTCACACATGACATTTCAGTGAATGTTTGTTATTTATAAGAGATAAGATCTTATATGAAAATTTGCGAGTCTAGAGGGAGTCTAGAAGGAGTTTTACTTTTGCTAGGAAAAATGAGGAAGGTAAAACAGGAACGAACATGTTCAACTGACGTGATGCGTCGTCTCCGGTGTGATGATTTACTCGTTCTAGTGAGAGTATGATTTTTACGATATATGACAAAGATTTTAAGAATGTGTATTGTACTTCTTGTACTTTATTTAAAACTCTATATACATATTATACATATATTACGGAGATATGCAGAAAAAAAAGTTAATTATTGAAGAGTATGAGTGATTGAGAAACGATTTTATGTTATACAAAAGTGTATTTATTGATACAAATTCTTTTTTCAAAGAAGAAGAAATATATAGTTAACATGAGAATAAACTAAAAAAAGTTTTTAGAAAAATTAAGCTAAAGATTCTCACTTCGAGAGAATTATATGAAAAATTTCGTTATATTATAATGAAGTTAATTCCAAAAATATTATATTGAAATATAAATCAAGAAAAAACTTAAATCGTTAATTTGTGTACGTATATTACGCTCTATATCTTGGTAATACCTCACAACATTAATTTTATAATTTTCTGATTAATAAAATTTGCAGGTAATTTTAGTTCGATTTCTTGAATTAAATATAGCGCATAACTTGTTAACATTATCCGATAAAGATTCTAATTATTTTAAACGCGTATCGACGCACTTTACAATGTAATTTTGCAATTCGAGGAAGGTAGTTTTCTGCATTACAATTGCCTCTACGTAGATTCTTAGTTTCTTCGTCGGTAGAATTGAATCGTGCGCGTCCTCTTCTTTTCCGTTGGAATTTTCCTCTTCTTCTTTATATACTAGCAATATTGATTTCAGGATATTTTGTCCTGTAAGATGTGGTAAAGCTGATGGTGATACTTTTTATAACAACAAAGTTAGGTTTCATTCTGTTATTCGCTGCTTAAATACTCATGAGTACATGTGATCTTGAAACTTTTGCCAGCAGTCGGTGTCGAAATAAATTCCGTCTGCGTTGTGTTCGCTCAATTTTACTAGAGGTTTGAAGATTCCTTCGCTCGTTCTTTGCAATCCTACGTGAATCGTCTTCGTATGAGAATTGTTAAGACCATATGTTATTATTGCTAACAATATGAAATCGAGCATTTCTTCTCTCGTCATCATCATCGTATCTCAAAAGAATCGGGGATGGAGTACATTCCTATGTCTGAATTTTTAGTATTTTTTTTGGGCTGACCATTGTTCTTACGCCGCAGTAATATCAAATTCAAGTGATGACCAAGATGGCAATTAAAAACACAAGAAGTACAGTACTTGTTTGCTCGCGAAGCTGAAGCTGCATGCGACGAGACTCGAATGAAACGGATTTTCGATACCGTCGACATCGCCTCCCTCTCTGACGCTACGTAATAAAATTAATTTGCGTGTGAAAAAAATGAAAAAACAAACTTTCTCTAAATTTTTTTTTTAAATTTAAAATAATCTATACACCACAGAAGTCAGGAGGGGAGAGAAGTGAGATAAAACGAAAATGAACAGGAATGAGCAGGAATGAAAAGAAACGTTTTACAATTCCTCTTCTGCTTTTTTTATAAAAAGTAGTGGAAGGAATTTGACCAGCCGAAAAGAGAAAATTTTTCCGCAATAAACCGTAAAGAAAAAAGAATTGGTTTAGCTCGGAGGTAGTTTCTAATGAATAAGAAATATTACATCAATAACATCGAGTTTTTTTAAAAAAAGAAGAAATTTATGAAGCATCTTCGATTTAAAGTAAATTTACAATTGAGTTTGTTGCTTTTTTAGAAAATTCATTAATATTAAAGAGACAGAGGTACGACAAAAAAATGTTAAATTAAGTTGGGTAAGGGTAATGCAGGAAAATTTATTCATCTTTCTTTTTTCTGAAACTTTTGTGTATATTCCTAAGGGAAAAATAACGTGTAGTATATGGAAATTTATAGAATACAAAAATTAAATATTAGTTATATTGATAAACGAGAAATGTTTTAAGCGAAAGGAGTTATGTTCAATGTTCATCATGATTTTTTCCTCGTGACGAAGCAAATCCTGAAGAAGGGAAACTAATAAAAATCAGGTGATATTGTTGGTCAAGCGAGATAGAGGAATTTCCATTAAAATTGTATTTTTTCTTTTGTCGAAAGGTTTATTGTTTATCAATCATAGACTAATATTGCATGAGAATCCTTTCAAGTATGAAGATAAAAAAAAAACAGAAGAAAAAATTTAAAACGTGATTCATCGTAACAATAAAAAATTATGTAGTGTGACAAAAACTTTTCTGGATAATAATGAAAACGAGAGCTAAAGATTTTATTAAGGTAAATATGAAAGGAACAATGCTTTTCGAGATAATTTTATGGGAGAGAAACGGAGCTAGATCAGACATAAAGTTGGTCATAAGAAATTTTTGTCATCTCCTACTTCTCTAAATTTTACGAAAAAATCACTTCTAGTAAAAGAAGCGACCAATTACTAAAATTGTTAAAATCTATCGGTCAATGAAGAGACTAGAAACTTTTAGTGATTCTTTTCGAGGGAGGAATTTTATGAATATCGCGCATAAATAGTACGCACTGATCAAGCTAAAGTTTAATCCTACGTTCAGATTCTGAAGTGGATTGATTTTACGTTGATTATTTGCGAGTCGTTTTTAATTTTTAGTTTAAGTTTTCATATTTAAAAAATAGAATTTCGCGAATTATTCACCAAATTTTTTGTCATTGCTAGCAACTTGAAAAAATTAATTGCTGCCGATTATCTGACGAAGTTATTAGAAAAAAAACCAATAAATTAATAAACAAAAAAAATTATATATTCAATTTTCGGAAAATTCACATATATGAATGCTCCAGCACATTAGTGTGCACGAAATGGGGCATGGCGGTGGTGACGAAAAATATAATCGCTCATCATTTAAAAATACGCGAATGTTTGGTCATGAAAAGGATGACGCAGGGGATCACATAGCTTCACATGACTTCAAGCAACGCACTAGACTAAGAGATAAGCGGTAATAATTTCTAAAATAAAATCGAATATATATTAGCATTAAACTTAATTAAATTATAATATTTATTTCAAAGAACTGAATTGTATAAGACAAGCGATCGCAGGGAGCGTCCACCAGTAGGACGTCTTAGTTTAAGGCGATGTCACCCCATAAGAGAAGAAAAGGAAAGAGTACCAGCGAGTAAGTTTTGGCGAAATAAATATTAACTAAATGTTTATACAAATCTCAATTATTAAAATGTTTTATTTTTCTCTTTATTTTTCTCACGAATTGAACCGAAAAATAATGTTCCACCTCCACGTGTTCCTGTCATTGTAATTAGTAAGTACAAATTTACAAATAATCGAGAAATCTAGTTCATATAATATAGATGTAAAGAATAAATTAGCGATAAAGAATAAAATCAATTTTGTTTTAGATGATAATGATGATGATGATGATGATGATGATGATGATGATGACAACAATGATTGGAATGGTGATTTGAATCCGTCTGATTCGTTTCGAGCACTGGTCTCTTTAGGTTTTATCATTTCCATAACATGTAAGTTCTTTAAAAAAATTAAACTAATTGAATATAGAAAGTTAGTTATATAGAGAGTTTAAAAATAATAATAACAAAAATTACTTTTTAGCGCAAGAAATCGAAGAAGAGCGGGTGGAACTAAAATAAGAAGAAGAAGTGGAGTCTGGAAAAAAAGAGGAGAAAGAGAAGGAGGAGGAGGGGGGGGGGGGGGAGGAGAAAGAGAAGAAGGAGGATGAGGACGTGGAGGAGGGGGAGGAGGATGAGAATGATGAGAAGGACGATGATGATG
>Ga0157363_1004787_pt1 | contig 12543 bp, 18 predicted proteins | sample AttsexASBM1_FD_111477 | JGI IMG/M metagenome (GOLD analysis project Ga0157363, IMG submission 111477) | Fungus gardens microbial communities from leaf cutter ant in Ribeirão Preto, State of São Paulo, Brazil - Atta sexdens ASBM1 | ecosystem: Host-associated > Fungi > Mycelium > Unclassified ...
GTGCATCGAAAACTGGGATGAATTGAAACATAACAACCCAGCGCCAATTGATTGAAAACGTGCACTAATATAAACCAAGTAGTTATGTATGCCAACCACTGAATCTACAACGACAGTAATAGTTGCACATAGCATACATCGTTGCTGATAGGATACAGGCATCACAGATGATACACAATACCAGGCCTACTTCAGAACAAAGTCGACTTGGTATGTTCTATCAATCGTTTGATCTTACACAATTTTGACTCATTACACGACAGTTGAACAGCGGTCAAGCTGCTGGAGCAACACTCCCTATCGAGACAATTTAAGGATTGTGTGGTATAGAGAATATAATCGAGAGACACTTAGCGAGACGCGACAGGCAATGAGTCGGACAAAAATAATTTGTAGTCGCCCTAGTCATAAAAATTCGCGGTGCCTATATACGAATTCGAGCGGAGATTGCCGTTCACGGAAAATGCCGTCACACTGGCGTAAGGTCGTATCAAGGCCGCTTCACATTACAAGTCCATATTTCATTGCAAAGATTCTGCCTTCCACTCCAGTAGATCATATCTCTACTCCCCGTCGACTTGTCTAACTAATATTTGTCGGCGTGGTTACGGTCACACAATGGTTCGTCTCTTCGAGCTGCGCATCCCTCTCGTACGTGGAACTGATCGTCACTTCTAGAACGACACTATGGAAGTTTTGGACGAGAAGACCAATGGCGCAATGGCTATCGAAGACATTCCACCAGTTACAGATCGTATGTGTTATTTGTCTCGCCCCCCTCATATAAGCCTGAGTATCTGGATGTGCTGCGTCTCAGATGAGGCTTTCGTGGCCAGGCACATGCCCGACCTGGGATACGACCAAAAAGATTTCACAGCTTTTACCTGGAAATTGAAGAACTGGAGGAAACTAGAGAAGAAGCTTACCAGTCCCGAGTTTGAGTGCGGCGGGCACAAATGGTCGGTGCATTACGTTCAATGTATTCCGTACGTATTATCTTATTATGTGATTACAGGCGCATACTATTGTTTCCCTTCGGGAACTCCAATGCCCCCCCTAATGACACAGTATCAGTTTACCTTGATTATGCTGAACCCAAGAAGTCACCGGAAGGCTGGCACGCTTGCGCCCAGTTTGCCCTTGTCATCTCAAATCCCAACGATCCCACTATTTACACCGTCAGCCGTGAGTGCTGTCTGATGGGATTTACCACATTTACTGATATCACCTACAGATGCCCATCATCGTTTCATTGCGGAGGAGTGTGACTGGGGCTTCACACGATTTAGTGAACTACGTAAACTGCTCTCTGTGCTAGAGACACAGTCTCGACCAACGATAGAGGACGAAGCTGCAGATGTCACTGTGTTTGTTCGGGTTTTGGAGGACCCTACGGGCGTCTTGTGGCACAATTTTGTGAAGTGAGCCTCCCGACTGAGCTTACCCTCTCTTGATTGAGGTGATTACAGTTATGACTCAAAGAAAGAGACGGGCTACGTAGGTTTGAAAAATCAGGGCGCTACATGCTACATGAATTCGCTGCTCCAATCACTATATTGTACTCGATATTTCCGCAGGGTGAGTATGTCATTCTGTGATAGTCACCTTATTGACATGTGCCCAAGGCTGTGTATCAAATACCAACAGAAGAAGATAATCCAACAGAGAGTGTTCCTCTTGCTCTCCAGAGGGTATTTTATCACTTACAGACATCGGATCAGCCAGTCGGTACGTTCATGCTCAGTTCTTCAGTTCATGTCTTAATCCGAGTTCAGGGACCACGGAACTTACAAAGTCGTTTGGGTGGAAATCTCTTGACTCCTTTTTACAACATGACGTTCAGGAGTTCAATAGAGTACTACAGGATAAGCTAGAATCTAAGATGAAGGTGCGTGTTTGGCGCTGACAATGACTAGCATGATGCTAACCTATGTCAGGGTACGAAAGCGGAAGGTGCTATTGCGAAGCTCTTTGTCGGAAAAATGAAGAGCTATATCAAGTGTGTTAACGTTGATTATGAGTCTTCGAGGATAGAAGAATTCAATGGTAGGTCGATGCTTACTGCCCGTTCTGACATCCTAATTACTCGATCAGATATTCAACTTAACGTCAAGGGGATGAAAAATCTACACGATTCTTTCAAAGATTATGTGGCGGTGGAGACGCTAGATGGCGAGAACAAATATCACGCAGAAGGCTATGGGCTTCAAGATGCCAAAAAGGGCATTATATTTCAATCATTTCCCCCAGTGCTTCATCTGCAACTCAAACGATTTGAGTATGATATTCAGCGGGATGCAATGGTTAAGATCAACGATCGTCATGAGTTCCCCTTCGAGATAAACCTTGCCGAGTTTCTTGATTCCTCAACTGATCGATCACAGTCTTGGGTCTACAAGTTGCACGGTGTCCTTGTTCATTCTGGAGATCTCCACGGTGGCCACTATTTTGCTCTCATCAAACCTGACGGAAATTCCAGGTGGTTAAAATTTGATGATGACCGAGTAACGCCCGTAACAGACAAGGAAGTCCTTGAAGAAAACTATGGTGGTGAACCTTTGAGTGGGCTACCCCTTGCTCTTCAACGCAATCAAGTCCGTGCGATGAAACGTTTCACAAACGCTTACATGTTGGTTTATATCCGTGAATCTGCCCTCAATGAAGTCCTTCCACCCTTCGCCGACGAAGACACTCCAGCTCACCTGAGTGCGTTCACTCTTCATATGGGCTGATTTGAACTTATTTTCCCCAAGAACGCCGCATTGACGAGGAACGTCTTCAACTGGAAGCCAAGAAGAGGGAAAGGGAAGAACAGCATCTATTCCTGACTGCCAAGGTACAAATATCATTCAAGGCCATTGAAATGATCCTGATATTTTCTCCAGGTCATTACTGATGATACTTTTTCCCAACATGAGGGCTTCGATTTAGCTACTTTTGATGAGAAGAACTGGCCTGCCTCGGATCTTCCCAGCTTCCGTGTGTTGAAAACCGAGACATATAGTACATTCAAGAGCCGGGTGGCAGAGCACTTCAACTATCCTGAGGATCATATTCGTCTGTGGGTATTGGTCAATAGACAGAATAAGACTGTTCGTCCCGATAGCCATATCCCCGAAAACCAAGATACTCTCAGTAAGTCGTTCACCCGCCAAAGCTCGAATGTTTTTTGTAACCGCTTTTTTAGCTGTTGATATGGTTCGCAATACCATGGCGGCACGGCAAAACGACCTCCGCCTTTATCTCGATGTGATTCCCGATCCTGCCAAGGTTGGTTTTTCCAGAGTGGAACTGTCTCTACTGGTGCTAACTTTTGGATAGCCCGATCCTGTTCCGCAATTTATTATGATTTTTCTGAAACACTTTGACACCTCTAAGCAAACGCTTTACGGTGTTGGGAAGATGTATGTCTTGAAGAGTGCTAAGGTCGGTGACCTCGTGCCTGTCATCAATGAACGAATGCGCTGGCCGGGAACACCATTAAAACTCTATGAGGTTTGTTACTCTCAACCTTGAATACCGAGCCACATCTTCATTCGTGCAGGAAATTAAACCCGGAATGATTGAGTTAATGAAACCAAAACTCTCTTTTGCTCAAAGTGAGATTCAGGATGGAGATATTATTTGTTTCCAAGTGGACCTACCGGAAAACGAGTAAGTATTAGGCACAGGTTTATTTGGTCATACTTACAATGATCGCAGAATTCATGATATAGAAACACAAGGCTTTTACTCGAATCCTCTGCCTTACTACGAATTCCTCCAGTACCGCGTTCTGATTCTGTTCAAGCCCAAGTTAGTCGAGGCCGATATCGAGAATCCTGAGTTTAGTCTCATTCTCAGCAAGAAGCATACATATGATATCGCAAGTATTATTCAAATGTGTTATAAATGAAGTCTGACGTTGAGTCCAGATGTCGAACAAAGCAGGAGAACACCTCCGTCATGACCCCATCAAGTTGCGCTTCACAACGACACATGCTGGTAACGGGTCGCCGAAGTCGGTGCTCAGGCGGTCACTAAATCAGAGTATTTCCGAAATCATGGGACCCAATTACATCAATCCTACTACGACAGTCATACTCTACGAAAGACTCGACGTTAGTATAGTCGAACTGGAGACTAAACGTAGTCTCAAAGTCACCTGGACGGGCATTCATAACAAGGAAGAGGGGACATATCCATTCCTCTTGCCGAAAACAAACACTATTACTGATTTGACTGACCATCTATTGAAGCATGTCACAGTGACACCAAACGGTAGTCACAGAATCCGGATATTCGAGATCTCCAAAGATGGTAAGATGCAAAGGGAGTTCACGGGAGGCGAGATGATCGGCAATATTCCTGATCCCGTTGATTTGTTTGCTGAGGCGCGTCACTTGATAGTTTGGTCATGCTAATTTACTGACAGAACAGAACATGTAGGAGGTGCCGAAAGAAGAGCTAGAAGCCGATGACTCTGATAAAATCATCGGGGCTTTCCACTTTTCCAAAGATGTGGCACGGACCCATGGTGTTCCATTTAAATTCGTCGCCAAGGAGGTATGTGACAGACTCTTGAAAATGTTAACGGACGGGACTGATTGATACTCTTTAGGGTGAGAGATTTGCCGACACCAAGAAGCGGTTACAAGCAAGAATTGGGGTGTCAGACAAGGAATTTGCGAAATATCGATTTGCGCTAATTCAAGCATCGATGTTTAAGCAACCTTCTTATATTGAAGATGGTAAGTGTTTGCGAGAGTTCGCATCCATGCTTTCCTCATGCTGAACCTTTAAGATGATACCATCTATGAGCATCAATTTGCCCCTGAAGATGTACTGGGCTTGGATCACGTCGACAAATCAGGGCGGGCAAGAATTGGAGGCGAGAAAGCGATTGTCATCAGAGGATAGACAAGCAGTCACTCCACACACCGGAACCCCAGTCAGTTCATATCTCATGTTATTTCGATTCCTACTATCACTGTACCTTGCGTTGTTTTGATCACAATAATATCCTGCAACTCCAAAGATGTCGTGATATTAAACGTAGACTGTACAAGTGTGAACTGACCAGGACGGTGTCTAATGATGTTTAGTTTTTCCCTTCTTCTTACCCTTGCAATTTAATTAGAAATGATGTAATACGGTACCAAGGAGCTGACATACGATTTTGGAGGCAGTTGTCGACTCTGCATCACTGTTTACTTGTGTGGTGGTGCTTGGACTGACACCTGGTTTGAGAGTGGAAGATATCGGCATTACTTTCGAGGCTTGGCTAGAAGGAACTGGAGGAGCGGGCACCGTCTCGAATTTCGCCTTAACACCGTACGTTTGTTCTAGAAATCAATATCTGTAGTCAGTCAATGTCCATACATCACAATGACCAAGAGACAAACCAATCTCGTGCTTAGTTTCCAAAGTCCGCTGGAACGCAACTCGCATCTTCTCATTCGCCAGCATTTCATTTGCAGTTTGGAAAATAACCTGACCCCAACCTGCAACAAAAGAATTTGCCTCAGCCACCACTTCCATGATTTCCGCTTCTAGCTCTTTTTCGGCTGCTAGGAGGCTATTCCATAGTTCATCGCCTATTGAGCCTTTTTGGAGGAGATTTTGGAGTGCAGGTTTGTCTTCGCGGATTTTAAGTACGCGTTGGACATCTGCCATTGCACGATGGATGAGGGCAGACTTGAGTAAAGCATCGGATGCTGGGGGGTCTGTTTTTTGAAGGAGAGTGACGTAGGCGTTACGCTCGGGGTGGGAAGGAAAGTAAGGTTCGAATGCTTGTTCTGATTGGAATGTTAGTTAGTTTTAGTTGTGCGATGTGTGGTGTTAACGTACTGGATAGATGTCGGCGATAGAAATAGCTGAATACGAAAAGACCACCAAAGACGATGATGACATATACGACGGGGACCAGAATGGAGGTCATGGTGGATTAAAGAACCATCAACGTGTTCTTGGATGTGCTGGCGGGGTGCTTGCTGAGGTTATTACGTAATATGAATTGCAGAAAGGAAAACAGAAAGGGAGTAGTGGTAACTCATCATGTTAGCTCGGGGTACTGGGTCTTTCGTTCCCCGCGGAGTCTCTTCGAATTCCTTTAAGAGGTTTGCATCGACCAAGGTATTCATGTTCTCTCTCACTCTTGTATTGCTATCCATACAGGGGGTCTAGTCGCTTCGCGAGACTCTGAAGGAAGTTGTCCCTGCTAAGCAGGAACAATTGAAAAAACTTGTGAGACCTGTTCATATACTTGAACCAGATAATTTGACTGAATTTGTGCCAGAAAGCCGAACATTCCCAAACTGTCGTAGGCGATGTTAAGGTTTGGTGCCTCTATCCTTCGTTCTACGCATGAGAATCCTGACTATATTACACAGGTTGAGAATATCATTGGTGGCATGCGCGGTTTGAAGTCGATGCTCTGGGAGGCATCTGTTCTTGATCCTATCGAAGTACTTTAAACTAAACCGTCTACTTCTCAAATTCGTGCTCATTTCTATGATCACCAGGGTATCCGTTTCCATGGTCTCTCCATCCCAGATTGCCAAAGGGTCCTTCCGCCTGCTCCTGGTGGAAAAGAGATCATTGCAGAGAGTATGCTCTGGCTCCTACTCACAGGCCAGGTTCCCACTCCTGAACAAACTCGTCAACTATCAGCTGAGTTGTCGGACAAGGGAGAGTTACCCAAGTTTATTGAAGATCTTGTTGATTCGTACGTTGTCTTGTCAGTTTTCTCATTTCGCTGATTGACTGGCGTAATTTTTAAGGCTTCCACAGACTTTGCACCCAATGACGCAGTTGGGCATTTGTGTGTCTGCGCTAAACCATGATAGCCAGTTTCAAGCGGCGTATGAAAAGGGAATGAAGAAGTCTGAATACTGGATACATGCACTGGAGGATTGTTTGACGCTTATAGCCAAGCTTCCGGCTCTTGCTGCAAGGATTTATAGGAATGTGTATAAGCCTGGTGCTGAGCTTCCAGGACTTGACAAGAACCTTGATCTCGTTGGTGAGTACAATGCAGGGAACATCACGCACTCTGGTTACAGGGTTGATTTCACAGGTAACTACACAAAGCTCTTGGGTTATGGTAGCAATCACAGCTTGACCGAGTATCTCCGTCTCTACATCGCCCTTCACGGTGACCACGAAGGTGGCAATGCTTCTGCCCATACTGCTCGTAAGTTGAAAAGTGATGAAAAGCTGTTGAATGATCCTTTTTCCTCTCCAAGACCTCGTTGGATCTACCCTTTCTGATCCTTTCCTGGCATACTCTGCTGCCCTGTTTGCCCTTGCTGGTCCCCTCCATGGGTTAGCTTCTGGAGTTGATTTTTCTGAAAAGCTTGGACTCATCTGATGAATATCTATATCTAGTCTCGCTAATCAGGAAGTTCTCCGCTGGCAACTTGCCATGCAAAAGGAGATCGGTGATGATATTACACATGAGAATATCAAAGACTACCTGTGGAAGACACTCAAAAGTGGTCAAGTCGTGCCGGGCTATGGACATGGTGTGCTTAGGAATCCTGATCCTAGATTCATCGCTTTGCAAGAGTTTTGCCAGACCAGACCGGAACTTAAGGAGTCCCCGATTATTCAGTTGGTTAACAAGACTTTCGAGGTTGCTCCCAGCGTGTTAAAGGAACATGGCAAGGTTTGTGCAGTCAATCGCATGAAAGTTGGCGTGAGACTGACGTGCACTGTAGACAAAGAACCCGTATCCTAATGTGGATGCTACTTCGGGATGTGTCTTATACCATTACGGTCTGACTGAGTTTAAGGCAAGTGATTACAACTCTATTATTGAGACTTGAACATTGTCAATGTGTGGACAGTATTACACTGTTATTTTTGGTGTTTCCCGTGCCCTGGGCGCACTTACCCAATTAGTATGGGCAAGAGCACTTGGGCTGCCTTTGGAGAGGCCCAAATGTGCGTCATTGTTATTGCGTCGCAGAAAGCTTGTTGATCATACTTTTAGCCGTGTCTATGGATGTTCTCGAGAAGCTCGTCAAAACTTAGACATACATAGCTCCCGCGATTATCATCTACCTCTTACCTTGATCATCTACCCCTTACCTTGATCACGCTACAAAAGAAAGGAAGACATAGACACTGTTTGTTGAGTACTTTACACACGTCAAGAGTCGAGTACAATGAGAGGAGCAGATGATCAGATAGTCCTAACAAACGTAAAGGTCCAAACCGAAAAAAGAGAAATGGGTATCTAAATAGGAATGCACAAACCCACCTAAAAACCCACCTAAAAACGTCTGAGATGGCCAGGGCCAGCCTGCATCTGGCCTGGGGGTGGGGACCGTAGGTTAGGATCGGGATGCGGTGGTCCCCGAGGCATTGCGCCTCCGAGAGGAGCAAAGGCCTGTGGAGGACCGGTGTACCCTGCAGGAGGGGAACCTCCAGGTGAGCCAGGATGGGGAGAGCTGTTTAGTGGGAGAGTACTAGGTGGTGGAGGCCCACGAGGGACAGGTGCAGGGACGGTTTGAGAGCGCTGGGGACCGCCATTTGAACGGGGTGCTGAGCCCGATGGGGCGCCGGGGTCACGAAGGGAAACAGGAGAGCGAGGAGGACCACCATTGGTAGTCCCGCCACCACTCTTCTCCGCAGCCTTGATGATCTCGTCACTGGGTTATCTTTGTCAAAACTGCGGAGGCTCAAAATAGAATGATAGACAAAAAAGACATACTCAAGGAGGTTAAGTGCGGCACAAAGAACCACCCATTCGACACAGTCCTCGTTGCCTTCGCCGAGTGTCTGCCACACGGCTTTTTCCTCTGGAGATTTTCCGGTGATACTGATTCTGGTGCCACCGCCATTGGGTCCAGGAGGGTTCTTTTGGATTTTGCCGAATTCGATTCGCTTTGGCGGGATGTTATGGCCGGCGTAGGCGAAATAGAACATGCTCCAGAAGGCTGCGTTGGGATTGGGCTTGGAGATCTGAAAGAGGGGGAGATCAGGAGAGTCTGGGGAGGGGAGAGAAAGCTTGTAGATGGGAGAGATGACGCCTGAGTTGGCTATGGACCATTTAAGATTGCGAGAGGCCTCACACCGGACGACACGGGCGGCTGAGCCTGAGGCATGGCCTGGGTCTGATGCCGAGGCCTTGTTGGTGTCGCGCCGTGGTGGGAAGAGCTTTGCAACACAGAGATCACCCTGGGGCGAGGGGGTGAGAAGATAGTTTTCTGTGTTCTGGACACGATGAGCAGGAGATGAGCGGGGAGAAGGAAGAGGACTTGCATAGTTTGTGTGGAGATAGGAGTAGAGAATGTTTGTGGGCTGACCGTGGGGAGTGATGATGAGGGTTGGAAGATGGTTTGGAATGGGAGGATGGTTTGGAGAGGTGTAGACTGCGTAGATGGCGGCCATGACAATGGGAGAAGGGCAAAGGCAAAGGCAAAGTCAATGGCAAAGTCAATGTAATGTTGTCACTACGTGTTACGCAGGTCACACCCATGGTGGTGTTGTTATGTTGGATCGATTTCATATGGACTCACTTGTTACGGCGACGACGTCTTTCCAGCGATGAAAAGTATCACGCGGTCTTGGGTCAGTTTCTTTCTCTGTGTACATTCCAGTTTATGTCTTTATCTTTTCCAGCTCAACAAAAAGGGTTCCAAGGACTCCAGCGCAGCAAAAAAGTTCACTGCGCCCCCTGCTCCCTCTCCTTCTGCCAATCCCAAACCTCAGCCACCTCCTCCTCCAGGCCATCAGCCCAAGTCCTCGTCTTCCTTCTCCAGTAGCTCCAGTAACGCCCGTTCTTCCTCTCAGTCTCTTCACAGCATCCCCGATCGCAGATCCTCCGTCGATAGCTTGCCGCCTGCTCCTCCAATTGTCGTCGTCAGCCCAGATCCTGCTTCTGACCAGAAACGACTCCCACAGACTGCTTCAAATCGCCACTCGGCAGCACTCGATCATCATACAAATACCGCTCCTCATGCAAATACCGCTCCTCCACGCACCACAAGGGGCCTCCGTCCAAACCAACCTTCAAACGACACCATCCCTATCGTTGGGAAACCTCCTCGAAAACAGCGCAGCAGCCGCTTTGTCGTCAAAGAAAGGGTCGAAATAGAACGTCTTGCCCCATTCATGGGTCTGCTTCCGTCTCTCCATGTATTGTCTCCTCCTCCTCACCGAGCCCCACAGAAACACCCCCAAATGAACGTCCTCAACTGTTTATAAGAAAGCTTCACCAGTGTCGTGTCCTCTTTGATTTCAATGATGCAAACGCTGAGCTCAGGGGCAAGCAGATCAAAGCGCACACGCTTCATGAGATGCTCGAGTACGTCTCTACCCAACGCGGTGTCATCACTCAGAACATCTATCCCGAAGTGGTCAACATGGTACGTTGTACTCTTGCCCTCGATCCTTGTCATCCATTCACCCATCCCCAGTTTGCAACAAATCTCTTCCGTCCAATCCCTCCCCCCGTCAATCCCGTAGGCGATGCCTTCGACCCTGAAGAGGACGAGCCTGTCCTTGAGCTAGCATGGCCTCATCTCCAGGTTGTCTACGAGTTTTTCCTTCGATTCCTCGAAAGCCCCGATTTCAGCTTGAATCTTGCAAAACCATACATTGACCAATTTTTCGTCCTCAATCTCCTCGAATTGTTCGACTCGGAAGACCCGCGTGAGCGAGATTTTCTCAAGACCACTTTGCATCGGCTTTATGGCAAAATGCTCAACCTCCGTGCTTTCATTCGTCGCTCTGTCAACAATGTCTTCTATCATTTTGTCTACGAAACGGAACGACATAATGGCATTGCCGAACTTCTTGAGATCCTCGGTTCCATCATCAACGGCTTTGTCGTACCACTCAAGGTGGAGCACAGGATCTTCCTTAACCGTGTCCTCATCCCACTACACAAAGTCAAGAGCCTCTCTTTATACCACCCCCAACTGGCATATTGCGTAGTCCAGTTCCTTGAAAAAGACCCTTTACTGGCAGAGGAGGTCATGATGGGACTCCTCAAGTATTGGCCCAAGGTCAATTCTCCGAAGGAAGTCATGTTCCTAAACGAAGTTGAAGAGATCCTTGACGTAACAGACCCGAAGGAATTCCAGAAGATCCAAGTGGCTCTCTTTACGCAGTTGGCACGGTGTATCAACAGCCAACATTTTCAAGTAGCCGAGCGCGCACTTTTGTACTGGAACAACGAATATTTGGTAAATTTGATGTGTGATAACCTTGCCATTGTTCTCCCCATAGTCTTCCCAGCCCTTTATAACAGCTCCAAATCCCACTGGAATCGGTGAGCACTCCATGGATTATCTATTCCTGCTTCGTTGACACTCGCTTGTGTAGTACAATTCACAGTATGGTGTATAACGTTCTGAAACTGTTCATGGAAATCAATCCCGATTTTTTTGATGCGGTACTATCGCAATACAAACAGCGTAGAATTGAGTACGCGCAGACCTCCTCCCCCTCTCAGCCTTTTTCCCTCCCCCCCTCATGAAAATTTTTCCAGGGAGCAAGAACACGCTGTGCAACAATTTAAAAACTGGGAAAGGTTACGCCAAGTTGCCCGTGATAAAACTGGCGACAAGCTTCCCAAGGGCTACAAGGAAATTGCCCGTCAAGCACCTCCGCCACCTGTTCCTGATGACAATGATATCTTTGACCTGTCAATGGAGTTGAATGCTATTTCAATTTCAATTGATGATGTCCCAAGTGAACTTGACGAGCAAGGGATTGAACAGGTACCTATGACTGCCCCTGGCCTAGATGTAGGTTTACTCGATCTTAATATGACCATCACTGGTTATTAATCCGACGTTTAGCGGCCGGTTCCTGCAGTAGGAGAACACCTGGTCTCTGAGCAACAAGGCGGGTTGCACACGCGCCGCAAGAGTGTTCTTCCAGGTATGTTTCCGAAATATAAATATACAATGACCGTGGAGATTGACTGCACACGCAGCAGTTGATCCCGGCGTTTTACGGGACTTGCAAGCTCATAGAAGTTTGGATGGTGGACGATTGTCCTGATTCCTTCACAATTCCTGTGATGGCCCCCCTCTATTCTTTCACATTTATACATACCACCGAGACAATTAATTGATTATATCCTCGTGTCACGCTTCCTTTCCTAGTGATCTTGTGTTTCTGTTTTCGTTGATGGTACAACCTCTCAATGTGATCATCTTTTTCACTGTTTCCGCTGCCCTTTATAGGTACTGCATGTGTAGTTCATGTGTATCGATTACTGCCACATTTCCACCTGTTTTGTTTTTCCAGGGAAATACCATTTTTTTGTTTCCGATCAAAGCCAACTGTTGGTTTTTGAGGAGAGTACTAATGTTAAATAGGGATGCTGTCTATGTATTTCAATCTTCTATTACACTGTCGAGTACTACATTCGCAATACCACATTTTTGTCCGTAGTAATAGACAGGCAGAAAAATAGGGGAAAAAATAGGGGCTGTGGTGTAATTATGACGTATATGTTCCACGTGATTCGAAAAGATTCCAGGACATTCGCAAAGATTCTTGCCAATTCCCTGAGACATGGTATAAGTATGGGCCCGCAAC
>Ga0157363_1004788_pt1 | contig 12543 bp, 4 predicted proteins | sample AttsexASBM1_FD_111477 | JGI IMG/M metagenome (GOLD analysis project Ga0157363, IMG submission 111477) | Fungus gardens microbial communities from leaf cutter ant in Ribeirão Preto, State of São Paulo, Brazil - Atta sexdens ASBM1 | ecosystem: Host-associated > Fungi > Mycelium > Unclassified ...
ATATATAGAAAATGTATATAAAAAATATTTCATCTTTATAATAATATTTTTTACAATGATTTGATTTATTTTTTAACAAAACGCAACTATTCTGCTTTCTATTATTCTTGAATATCTCGTTCAATGAATACTTGAACTTAAAAAAGAAACTATATTAAAATAAATAAACAATGAAAACATAACAAATAGATATTTTAGACACACAATCGCTTTATGATACTTTTGAATTTGATTTTGATTTATTTTTGAATAAAATGCAGGAGAATCGCTCTGTATCCTTTTTGTATCTCATAAAATTTGATCCGACTATTTTTGGACACCCTGTGTGCATAGGTGCACCCGGTAAAACGGATAAAACGTAATGGCGCGGTGCACCCTTGTATCGACATTTCGGATAATCCTAGGGGTCGCGCAGCAGTGCGTAGAAACGTCGGACTGTGTAAACTATTGCCCGGCACCAGTCATGTATTTATTAAACACGGACCCATCCCATGATCGTTCACCCTATATCCCCCTTGCCCTCAGGAAATGATACACAGAATGAACACTGTCGGTTTATACTTCTCCACCGTCACCCGTCTCTCCGGTTCGCAAAATACGCGGATGAAACGCGTGACAAATATGTCTCTCTTCAGTCAATGATCCATTGATTCGTTTCTCGCTTTTCTTTCGTTCACGTATATGCGACGCTCGATTTTTTCTTTTTTTATTTCTTTCCCGAGAATATAATAAAAGTTTTAACGAGAGAAAGAGAGAGAGAGAGAAGAAGCGCGCAAAGTTTTTGTCATTCGCATTTATCGAACGTTATTGTCTGTATTGTTATGAATTGTAACATATCGACAGGCTAGAGCAGATCAATTGCTTTCCAAATCAATTAAAAAAAATGAAGTGAGCGGAACACAACGATAACACGTTTTTATATTTTCAAAGGACTAAAAAAAATTTATATTTCTTGATGATTAAAAATTGCTAAATTTTTAATAAAGCAACGCTAACAATATTTTTTATATGGAACATGCATAGCTACAAAAAATAGAATAAATATCGCAACTTTTACGTATAATTTAACGTTTAAACATGCAACAATATTTTATTTACATTGCTTTCCAAATCATGGCATATATATTGTTTGTCGAATTTCGCAACATAATTATTTTGAGATTATATCGCAATAGTTAATGCGAGAGTGCGCGTTATTGTAATTTCTATTGTTGTAATCTCAATGGTGCATCTTACCGTCACGGCATTCGGTGAATGGAACACGTTTTGCGTGTACAATAGAAGTCGAATAATCGATATCGAGTGTCGAACGTGCGAAATCAAACATTGGAGCTGTCCATTATGCTGCGTTGAATATCGAAGCACATTGTACGGCGTATAGAAAAGTGTTTGTATCGCATCGCACGCCCACCGACGTGAATTAACATTAAAATTGAAAGCGTCAGAATAAAATCATTGTAACGGTACGCCTCATCGTCTTGAAACACTTGCACTCGAGCTAGATTGACGTTTCAGAGTTGGTATGGTAACAGGCAGCACAATCGTAGAAAATTTTATCAATGATGCCTTTCATTTGTTTCTTCTCTAAATAGATGCATAAAAACATAAATAATCAGATTTAAAACAGACGTTTAAATAGCCAGGCTGACGTACTTTGTTAAAAAAATATGTGACTTATACATATTATATTAAATACATAATAATTAAAAAATATTCTTTTTGAAATTGTGGTCTCTTTAAAATAACTTACTATAAAAATTCAAGTATACAATAAAAATAACTTTAATATATGTTTGTTATTTAGCTTTCCATGTAAAAATAATATATATTTAAATGTATAAATTCATATTTGTATGCAGTGTAATGGATTATTTTTACACGGGAAACTAATCACGCACACATATATATTGAAGTCATTTTTTATACACTTGGATTCGCAGTATAATTACAATGATTTTTTGATATATTGTTCTATAAATTAGTTCTAAATTAATAACCATTGAATATATATAGATATATATATATATATATATATATATATATATATATATTCAATGGTAATATATATATATATATACACACAATATAAAACATCACTATAACAATAATAATAATAATATTTTAATTACTGTAATAATATTTTAAAAATATATTACGAATAGCCACTTGTAATTTGTGCGGATTATTCGTATACATTTACTTACTTTTTAAATGAATAAATAAATAATCAATGCTTATTATTATAGGTGATAAGTATATTAGATGAGTTGTACTTCTTATTTTGATATATAAAACAAATATAAATTTGTTATTTTTATTTTAATAAAAAAATTATTTTATTTAGTGAGAAACAATCAGAATTTTCTTTTCAATCTATTGTTTCCTCGCTAGCGAAATAACCATAATTCCTCGATACCGGTTGCGTTCCCAGGAAGTTTCGACACTTTAACGGCACAGCTTAAGACTTTGTTTTTACGTGGATTTCCACTTTCCGCGCTCTATCGCCGCTGTTGCCTATCGATTTACGATCGCCGAAAGGCAGAAACCAATTTCGAGCGGTCATTTGCTCCAGAAGCGAGCCTGCACGAGAATCTCTCTTTCTCTCTATTTTTTTCTCTTTGTTCCACGAAATAAAAGCGAATAAAATTGCGCGTCGATATTTGCATAGGCTGCACGAATATACGCGCAGTCGATTGAAAATCGCGCAAACATTCTGTGCATATTTGATCCCACAATGCAATGTATTCCGTTCAACTAGTGAAAATCGCGATGACATGTTTCCGCTCCGCGAACGGGACCTCTGTTGATGAGACAATTACGTATATTCGATTTGAGTGTACTTCATTACACGGTTGTTGTGTAAACTCACAGTGGATCCGACTAATCGTTTAACACTACGGTTAAATTCTAATATATTATGCATCAAGGATTGGTCATTTAATGACTTATTATCCGCTAATCATATTTTATTTTATTGGATCAGTTTAATTCTAATTGAAAAAGAAAATAATTAAATATTATAGATTTTTAAATATATAAATATAGAGACGTATTTTATCTGATAATATTTAATTGCACTCAAAGAAAAAGACGTGATAAAATTATAAAGATGGCAACACTATACAAGTTCTATATAAGATTAATATACACACACACACACACACACATACACACACACATATATATATATATATATATATATATATATATAAAATTGAATAAACTATTTTATAGTATTGTAACTACAAAATGATTTATTTAACTATATGTACTTACAATTTAATTTTACAACTTAATTATAAAACATGTACAGTGACATCTTTGTACAATTTTTTTTTATATTATTTTAATTTTCATTATATTTAAAGATATATTTAAAGATATATTTTTAATATTTAAAAATCAAATCTTTTTTGAAAATATAATAATAATTTACTAATAATAATACACTAATAATTATCAGAAAATAAATTTTATACTCTGATAATTGCATTCACACTTCTCTTTAATATCTCATCTAAATTTCCATGTAATAATTACGCTTATTAAACCTTCACGGAGAGGATTTGGAGGATAGTATACAGATATGCGATAAATCTCCGATTTTAAAGGACTTATGATAATCGACAAGTGTCGAGAACATGGTAGATTTCGCGCAGAGCAGCGAAACAGATAATCTCCACGAAAACGCTTTCAACGCTTTCGATAATACCAAAAAGGGTTAATAAGATTATTATAGTGATCTCGAGAAACATTCTCAGAGCTATCCTGCGCAATCGATGTTAAATATATACTGTGTGAGTAACATTGATGAGAAATTAATTCCTTGGATGTATCTTTTCATATATGTAGATATATAATTTTGAATTTTGCATTATTATTAATATGTGGACATTTTAATTGTTATTTGTTAATTGTTCTTTATCTGCAATTTCTAATTGAAACTATAAAAATATTAATACATGTTTATTTTTCTTTCCATAATCGAGACACGTAATTTATTTAATAAATGATTAACATAAAATCTTAAATTTGTTTTTCTTTTGATATACTTCATTTGATTTTTAATTTATTATGTAAAGCAGTGTAAAAAGAGCAGATAGAAAGATGTATATACTCTAATATTCTTAAAACTTCTTGGAATAATCAGCAATTTATAAAAAAAAAATTTAGATTTTTTTCTCAGTAAGGACTTCGGCGTTGAAAGGGTTGAAACTGGTTTCAACCCAGCTATTGTTCAGTGGTATCACAATGGCACATCTGTGGGATATTGCGTTCAGAAATACTTTGAAATAAATGAGAGCTTTCAGATGAATCGATGAAAGGTTACAATCGCGCTATAGCGCCGCGGAAAGTGGCTTATATGTGAGGTGAGTCTCAAAAGTTCTTCTACTAGTATTATATACGCGCCGCACCAACGATATTTCTTCAGAAAATCTACGGAGTCGATTTGACTCACTCCGAGATACGTTGCGTTATTTGCCGGAGGGAGATATTCGATGTTATCTCTTGCAGTTTGTATTGTATTGTCCAACGCAAATCTTTAATATAAATTTAAAGAATGTGAATGTGAATCTCTTAAAATCGTACAATATTCGATGAGCTATTTATGAATCGAATGATATAATATTAAAATCAATTTTATTCTTGAAAAATGCTATCAACATTCATTTCTTTCTTGTATCTTCTTCATATTGTATAATGTTGCATTTTTATTTTAGGTTGTATACACATTATTTATGTCTAATTATAATTTATGTAAATTATTTATATAAATTTATATAAATATAAATAAATAAATATAGATATGTAAATTATTCGCATATAAAAGATATAGAGAATATCTTTACAATAATATGAAATATCAAATATGATTTTGATCGACGCTTTCATTCCATTATTGCCTCACGAAAATAAACGAGAAAAATGCAAATAATTCGACAAAAAGGAAATAAAAGCTTATCGCGGCTTCAATGTGTCGGCTTTGCTACTAGAAAACCGCTCGCGAATTCGAATCAAGCAAATATACGCAGCCGCGAAATGGCTCGATCGCCGTTCAGTCAATTCCGATGCCAAACCGCGATTCAGAATCCAGCTATCGGCATTCCGGAAGATTGAAAAATTCAAAAAATTACTTCACCTCGATACGGTAAAATTTCCGTAATGTTGAAATTAATATACTGAAATTGATTATAACATTCTATTAATTTGCTGGAGCAGAAATATTTGTGTGTCGACATAAAAATGTCGTTACTTTTTATAATTATTTTGTATCTTAAAAATTATCAGTCATGGAAGCTTGTTAGACTTGAAATGTTCTGAAAATTTTTTTATAAATAAATGAGAGAGATGCGAAAAATATTCAAAATTTCTATAACAGGATTACAAAAAAATTATAAGTCTTTCTGTACTTAACAGATTCTATAACTGTTTCCAAATTAAATAATCCAACGAATATTTACTTATTATTAGCACATTTACTTATTATTAACTTATTATTAACTTATTATTAACTTTTGGATTAATATTTCTCCATAAATCAAAGCTAGCACATGCTAAATGTCTTATGTATATCTTAATGAGACCGTTTATTAAATATTTAACTTGAGTCAAACGCGAAATTCATATAACACAAACATTTAACAGAGGTTAATTAATAATCAGCTAGGTGGCCAACCGCAGACGCGAGAAATTCGAGCTTCAACGGTGAGCATCTCGCGTAATATCGGGCCCGGCAATTTTCTCGCCTTCATCCTCGCGAAGCTTAACTCCCGCTCGAGCGGTGCAGCGTGCACGATTAAACGTAATCGTATATTATCGGGTTATATTGCGAGCGCCGGCCGGTGCTGACGCAGCGATGTCGGTGTTATATCAGAGCGAAACAATTTTCTCTCGGGTCCGCGTGCTGGAATCGGTGAAAAATATCGGAACACCTCCTCGCGAGACGATAATCACCCCATTCATATAAAGTATATACTATGGTCGAGGATGCACACAACACGAAAAATAATATTATGATCGAGGACGCACGTATCCTAAGTCTTAGAACAATGATTTTATACAATTTTTTATATTTTATATTTTATAAAAAAGATTTTAAATTTTAGTTGCTTTTTTTTAAATTTTGAAATAAGAGAATGAGAATTTCATCTTGTAAAAATATAACCTTTATGTATGTTGCGTAATATTATATAATTTATGTATTATATATAATGTTATATAACATTTTAATTTATTAACTTAATTAATTTATCCATTTTAATAAAAACTGTAATTAATATATCGACTCTAATGTATTATACATAGATACGTGTAAAGCAATATTAAATTTTTATCTTTTTATTTCCTGAAGCAATTATTTTATTAATTGCTACTATAATCACAAAAAAATTTCAAAGTAAAAATGTTATTTGTTATTTTTTTTTATTCCAATTAAAAATTATACACGACCCTAAATGATTTGAATTATAACTTGGAATATAATGATAAAAATAATATCAAATAGCTTTGAAATTTCGTACATTACTGACAAAAAAGATTACTATTGGGTATATTTGAAGCAAAGATGGTTAAGGCGGATTACGGCCTGCGAAATCGTGAAACTCACGGGTTGTTTTTCCTTAATATTACTTCACGTGCCGCCAGGATTAATCCTTATTAGTAAAATCACGGGTGAAATTATAATAAAGCCGAACCGTGTGTTCTCGGCGCATATCTGCGTGAAACGGTCCGCATGCAGTGTATGCAGATGAGGAGGACAGACAATTTTCTCACAGTTATGGACGCGCGGCGTAGTGAGGTCCGCGTTAAATCTAAATGGAGGAAAGTAGCTTAGAGCACAGAGCCACTATCGAACGCAGAGCTGCTAGACGATCGGCGCCGCTCATTAGTCGCTGGTGGTGCATTAATATTAATGGACTATCGATACTCGCGCACGGGTAAAAGCTATTTAATAGCACAGTTAATAGCATTGCACACGGGGTTACCTCGACTAGGTCCATTAGCGAAATTATGTGAAATCGCGGCGGAATCAGACAGTATTGTCTCGGACGGATGCTGCGGGATACATTTCCGCAATGCACCCTACATCGTTAGCATCGACATTAAAAAAATAATATGGATGTTTCTTTTGAGAATAGTGCCTTCTAAGATTTCAGGTTTTTTTCAATTGCTGATGCAAATAAAAATTTAATATAATATTTCCTCAAGGCACTTTATATCAACATTTAAAAATTATGACAACTGCGGATGTTTTTTATTTTGAGAATATTGTCTTTTAAGATTTTACGTATTTTTTTCGTAGTTGCGAATTCAAGTAAAGATTTAATAATGTATACTATTTCTTATTGATGTTAAGATTTCTACAAGAATTATATTAATAAATTATATTATTAATAAAAATAAAAATAAAATAAAAATAGATACCTAATCCAAATTATGTTTAAAATTTCTATCTTATTTCTATAATTTGTTCCATAGATATTTATAAATTGTTTTTTTTTTTAATTTATTTAGATATTTAAAATAATATTTTTATATCTTGTATTAGAAAAAAAACTATAAATGCATCTAAAAAAGCTGAATAAATAAATTATAAAACAAAATTCAATTATATCATTTAATATCAATGGAAATTTTTCATCGTCTCGGCAAAAAATTCTAATATCATTACTGTGTAATACATCATCGTTTGATACTAATGTTTGTCGATGTTCACAACATGAAACCTGACCGACATTACTTTCATTATCAGCAACCGCTTATCTCTCTGCAAGTGCAGTCGAAACTCGAAGTTGCGTCTATCGATCATTCCTCGGAACTGACGAGAGAACAGCATCATAACTTCTCCAGATCGATCAGCTTCCGCGCTCCTTTGGGAACTTGCTCGAAGCGATTAGCGATTCTATTCATCGATGAGATAGAACAGAAGCTCAACAATGCGCGAGAAAGTAAAAAGATGACAGAAGAAGAAAAATGCATTAAGAGAGAATAAGAGAACTTTGGAATTGAGATCCAAATATTCTGCACAAATTCAGAAAACGCAATATAATGAAATTATATATAAATGCTCACCAATTAGTATGTAAATATTAAAAAACAATTCAAATAAAAAATAAAATAAGAGAACAATGAATAAACATAGAATGAAACTAGAGATTCACAATTGAATATGTTAAAGATAGAATAGTGGATAGTCTCGCACGCACTTTGTGTTACGATTCTATACAAGTAAAAAGTAAGAAACGTTTAAGGCGATTATTTATGCCACGAAAGACTCGAGAATATCAGATAATATTCATATTTAAGTGGCAACAAAATTCTTATGCGTGCATATCTTAAAATTATAATTGTCTTATTTGCTTCTCATTCTTCAGTCTTTAGTTGCATGATAAACAATAAGATATGTCATATGCTTTTATATGAAAGATAAAGGAGAAGGTCGAGATACCCGTCGTACGTTTGTCCAGCAGGAGGCAAATCACGTACAACGTTCTTCGCGGACTACCGAATTGAATTTCGGACAACACTTACGACGGCAGTCTCATGAATAATGCACCGGTCGCGGTTGCCGGCCGCGAGTGTCGCACCCGGAAAAGTGTTGACCCCTTCGACCAAGATGGATGGAACATCCGTTGATTATCAAAGACAAACATTCTCTCTCTCTCTCTCTCTCTCTCTCTCTCTCTCTCTCGACTCTTTTTTCTGTTTCTCGCTGCCGTGCGCGTGTACGGCCGACGTCGTCGACCACCCCCGGCCACAGGCTCCGGGGGCCGCATACGTGACCCCTCAGGATGGCGTGCCGCGAACGTTCCACTGATAATTTACAAGGACGATAGAGAGCCTGAATAACGACGCTGTTCGTGTAAACGCGACCTCCCAGGAGGACGCTTCATTTGCTAAATTAAAAACGAATACATCTATCAGTGAAAATGTATACATATTGTAGAAACAGAACCTTTGTATAATATTGTCTTCTATAACGCTTATTGTAAGAATCATTTTTATAAGGAATCATTTTTATTTTTTAAATGTGTTTCCGTAATTTTTATATCATTTGCAAAATAAATTATAAAAATTAAATATTATATAGAGTACTTTTTCTCTTTATAAACTTTGAATAAAGAAAGCATTTCTACATTTTTTATTGGATCCATATATGTTACAAATTCTGTATTTAATTTTAATTATAACTTTATTTGGTAAATTAATTTATTTTTTCCTTGAACCTACTGTTTTCTTAGTTTGAATGTCGAATGAATTATTTTCGATCAACATAAAAAATTCGCAGGAGAAACAATAAAAACGGACGAGAAAAAAGTTTCAAAATGCACGAGATTTGCTTTCGCACGAAGGCCGATGCAATGTAATATCTGGCTGCATGCGAAATAAGTTGATACAACATGGCCGCTATTACATTTCATTGCACGACATTAGACGAGATTACGTTACTTTTCGTAATGTTACGCCGAGTCTTGTGACTTAATGGCTTATTTCATCATCGTTCCACCGAATATATGATACGTTCCTTTCCGTTGTGTCTTTTTAAGAATGCCTTCGAGAGCTTGCACTGTTTGCACTATCATTTCCATAAACATTGCATAACCGCGATATAGAATCATATCTATGGTTCAAGTCGATGAAACATATCGATTTTAAGTATAATATTTCTTAATATTAACTTAAAATCTTATTGTTCTTTTCACATATGTATAATTTGATAAAAAATTTCATTTTAAAGAAAATCTACCCGAAGAGTTCATATAAAACAATTAGTCTATTTTTAAGATATGTTACAAATGAATTGAAGGCTGTACTGAGTAAGTATTAAGTTATGGTAAATCGTAAAAACAAGAATTGATAAGCCTGCAACAGAATCGACGTCTTACTCAACATTTCGCAGAGGAAGTCTATATAACGGCTGAAATTCGCTTCGAATTCGCTCGGTTCCCGATTTCCACGCAGACGAGAGTGGTGCACGTGCACAGGCATCATTAATCTTGCCTGACCAATGATCAACGACCTCTCTCATTGACTACGACGTACGAGCATGCGAAGCGTACGTATGCGGTCGAACGACTATCGAAGAGTGTGCGGTTCTTCTTAGTCGTCTTCGTCTACGAAAGTCCATAAAGTATTTCTAACAAATGTTTACATGCACTATGAACCATAATGAGTATTCTAATTGAGCTAATGAAAATGTATAGATATAATAACGTTCTTGGATATATTTATCTCCTTCTGAGCTATTCTATTGCATAATTTTCAGATAATATCATTTTACAACAATAGATACATTCTAATTATATATTGAACTATGTATTATAAAATTTATATTTTTATCAAATAGTATATTTTAAAATAATATTTTTTGTTCATTTTTTCTTTTTGTTTTTTGTAAAGGCCAGCTTTTAATTTTAAATTAATCAGAATTGTGCACATTGTTATTGGTAATAAATTACTTGACAACAAAGATCGAGTTTTAAATGCGCCACGTCGAACATGACATTACACATAAAGCTATTACACGGCGAGAATTCTAATTGCAACAAATTTATCTCTCTCAATAAAACGCAATAGGCCATTGTCCGCCGAGGCACCTAATTAGATCGGAAATGTAATAGCACGTGGAATAAACTCCTGATATCCGCCCACGCATATGTGAAGGTATGCATATCTTGGTAAGTAATGTACGGTCGTATATATACTGGATGTTCCAGAGAATCCGTATAACAATTATAAGACGATATTTTCTATCAAAACTCTCTATCAAACTTATATGTTCATTTTGTTATAATTTTCCAATTTGCAACATTAAATATCTCAATGATCTAAAATATATATTATTGATAAACACATCAAAATTTATTTATGTTAGAATATTAAATCAATATTAAATCTGTTTAGAGAGAGGTAAGAAATGCTATTATTTACCTTCATAGATTTTCGAGATTAAATCATAACTCGCTTTTAATGAAAGAAATATTGTTCTTTTTAGAAAATCATTGCTTTGCCTTCATTATTGAAAACTCTCGCAGACACCCGGTATAACTGCCCCTGTAAAACGGTGTCACCGTCGCGCGCCATTGGGGTCGTAGGGATGCGAGTTGTTTCGCGAGTAGGCGGAGATTATTAATGACCACGAATCGCCTTATCTTTTCCACTTCCTGTTCGAGATACATAATACGTGGGCCACCTCGCGCGCAGTAGTTGCATCGCATCGTAACATTATGCGTACGATTATTTCTCGGGGAGACCCGCGCTCTCGTCTCATTGTATGTGCCTCTCGCGTACCACCGCGACGCTGCGCATGCACCCGTGTATTTATCATTGCCCGAAATCGCACCCGCGTCGCGGCAAGGAATGACTTGAAAGAACGATTAATCATCGTTATCTTCGATCGCGGAAAATTTTATTGCCATTGCCGCAGCACATAATATCGAACGGAATGTCTCGGCGACGTTGTACAATTATGTTTCAAATTCAACGAAGTCTGAATTTTGTAATAAATTATATTGAATCGAAATATTTAACGCAAATTGAAAAGTGTTCTAGCAAAATGTAACATTACACTGAAAAAAATACTAAATTTTTAAAATAAATATTTGTTCGAATTGTTCTAAATAAATCTTTACTAAATATAAACATATTATGATATTTATTTGAAAAATCATTAATTGGATGTAATTTTTTTATTAAGTAAATGTTTACTTATTAGGCATCGAGTGACTTGCCGCTCGATGTAATTAATTCGCGATCTATATAGAATTATCTATATAGATCCGGATTCAATCCCAAATACACGATTTTCACGTTTAAAGAATCAAAAATGGCTTGTGATTAAGAGACCTCTGATCATCAGTGCCATTCGGATTTAAACTGTAAGTCTCATATATCAGTGGATATATGTATGATCCCGAGGTTGGACATTAGATTAATCTAACGGAAAAAATTGTTTACGAAAACCTCATGAAAGGTAGAGACTGTCCCGATTTTGAGATATTGCCGTCGAATGTGAATGAAATGTTTACTTATTACTATTTAAAGAAATATTATGTATTAAGATTTAATTATTTTTTTTCAATGTAAATTCAAGAATATCATTTTATAATTTATTAAGTCTCGGTAGTCTAAAGGCTTAGAACGCTCGCACGGAATGCAAAAGATCTGAGTTCGACTCCCAGCCGAAGCAATATTGTTCGCAATAAGTTTATTTATAGTTTTTTAAGATTAAATTTGGGGGGATTATTAATATTTCAGGTTGATTACGTTGAAAGTCCAACAATCGGTACGCAATTATCATTTCTGAAATTAATTCATTTATATGAATATATATAATAGTTCAACATCTTAACATTCAGACCGTAGCGCTTTGTATTTAAAGTATTATAATTTATTGTTACGAAGCTTTTGAATTTTACAATAACGCATTCAATTATCGAAATATGTAATTCAAATTGACATGTATGTATAGAATTATTGTTTAGAGAAAGGAGTTCCAAATTAGTTGAGATTTTTAAAACTAAGGAGGAGAGGATGTTGAAT
>Ga0157363_1004789_pt1 | contig 12543 bp, 12 predicted proteins | sample AttsexASBM1_FD_111477 | JGI IMG/M metagenome (GOLD analysis project Ga0157363, IMG submission 111477) | Fungus gardens microbial communities from leaf cutter ant in Ribeirão Preto, State of São Paulo, Brazil - Atta sexdens ASBM1 | ecosystem: Host-associated > Fungi > Mycelium > Unclassified ...
TTCTATACATATTGAATATATATATGCATATATTTAATGCATATATAAAATATAGAATATAAAAACATTCAAAACAAGTTTTTAAATCGTCTTTTTCAATAAAATATTTCTTTTTTATCTTTGACTATCTTAAAAACATACTTATGCTTTCAGAAATCGTGAATGAAACAGAAAAAATTGTTATAATATATATCAGATAATACATTTTATATATATACATATATATAAAACATAAAAAAAATTATTTAAACCTCCGTATCCCTTCAACACTGCCTGTCTTCCAGTTCTTTCGATTCTTTCCTGTATGATGGAATAAGGTAGATTTGTTTCAAGAGTGACAGTGCCACGTTCTAATGATATATCAACATTCCGAATGTCCTCCAGATCTGCTATACTCTTAGAAATTGCATTAACGCATTTCTCGCATGTCATATGTACTGCAAATTCAATCTGCAGAAATAACATATAAATATGACAATATTTTCTGCCAATAATGAGATAAAAGTTAATTTACTTACTTTCGTTGAAGTCATTGCATGCGATATTCTTACATCAACGTTGATCAACGTAATAAACAATGATAAAGCAAATTTCTTTATACAATTACACATTCATCGAGTCATGTCTATCATTTCAGTCTATTCAGTCTTTTATCTCTTTCTTTTTAATTTGTTATCAATTTTCTAGCAGCAAGATCTCCAACAGTTTGTCATTTGGCACATCAGGGTCTGTTCGCGTTACTTGAAATTCCTAAAAATTTTGCACTTAAAAATAGACAAATATATCATATAATCAAAATTGACAAATATCAATTAATCAATTTTGATTTTTTTTGTCATTGATTATTGAAACAATTGGCTTGAAAGGTTCATGGAAATGTACCTTAATATCAAAGGAACCAAAGGTACAAGCTCGGATATCTGCCGTTAGTGGCGTTGCTCTCCCAAGCCTTCTATTTCTCTCGCGTACTATCCAATCTCTCGTCTTATCTAACTCCGAAACTGCATACACTTCACGAGGTAATTGACGATAACGCGTCAGCTACGTTACGACAAAAATACGTTATACGCACTAATACGCACGACTAGTTTGTGGTTAGCGTACATATATACATATACATACATATTTATATATATATCTCATGTGTACATAACAAGCGGATTGAGTTTGAAAAAAAGATTTCTGCGACGTTCCCGTCGATCCCGCGCGAATAATCTCGTGTTTCGGACTGCGGGAATATATTTGGGAAATACGACGAAGATGGACGTATCGCGCTCCTTTGAGATATTTCCAGGTAGCTCTTCGCAATAGCGCGACGTGACGGAAGATTACTCTCCTCGATTATCGGTCTTTCTCGGTGAAAGTTCTTTAACGTCGAGACGATTCGTGAGTTGTCGCTTCGAAAATGTCCGTGACCTTCGCACAACGCGGCAGGCCACCTCCAAATCCTGCCCAGATACAAAAGGTAAAGCAGTTGATTTGCAAAAAAAATTATGGCTTTTACTACTAAACCATTTATAATTGAAAGCTGAAACATGGAACATGTTTAAAATTGTAAGTATAACTATGTACATGTATGCGTTTATCATGTTTTTTTAGATGCTTGATGAGAATAGCCAGCTTATACAAATGATTCAAGAATATCAAAACAAGGGCAAAGCACAGGAATGTGTACAGTAAGTGATTCAGCAATGATTTTGTTTCTTAATATTTCAACATGTATTATGTGTCTCCTTTTTGATTCCATTAAGAAATGTTTCTTGTGAAGTAATATTGTGTAGCAAGAATTAAAAAAATTTTTTTTTTTTATTATTGAGATGACAGTCTTAATCTCATATCAAATTATTTTTCAGTTATATATATCAAATGTCAAGTATATATCTAAGAGGATTGTTTAATAACTTTTGTTAAGTCAATTCATAAACTTATTAATTTTAACTTTCAGGTATCAGCAAATGCTACATCGCAACTTGGTATATTTAGCATCTATCGCTGATGTAAATCAGAATCTTCAGACTTTATTACCTGTAAGTAACAGATCTGATAGAATAAACAACATAAAACATAATAAAATACATTTAATTCAACAAAAACTGTTAAGTTGAATAAAATTTTTATAAAGAATTGCAAAATTAAATTAATTATCTTTTGATTTCAAGCTACCTCAAGGTATTCCTAATGGTCCTCAACATGGTATGATGAATCCACAAGGGCTTCCAAGTGGTCCAGGTGGTGCAACTGGTCCTGGAGGAGAAATGCCACCAAATACGCAGCCAACAATGCCAATGTCGACGTTTAATCAAGGCCAACCAATGGCACAAGGTTATCGTGGGCCTGTAATGCCTGGCCAAGGACCTACCATAAATAGTATGTTATATTCCAATTTGAATTTTCTATTGAGAGAAATCTTATTCTAATTTAAATTTATATTAAATTATAATTATATGTCAATTTAAAAAATCTGAAGCATAATTATAACTTTATTAACTCTACAGATTATTAGACATTTTAATTTTTTAATATTTATAGGACCTCCAACTGCACCAGGTCCACAGCAATATAGAGGTCCACAAGGTTATCCTCAGCAACCTTCTCAACAAGGTTATCCTGCTCAATACACTGGTCAAAATCCTGGCTCCAACTACCAAGGTCCACAAGGATCTGCATACACTCCGGGTCAACCAAATCAATATGGACCGCCAAACGCTTCTCAACAGCAAGGATATAATGCAGCAACGCAGCCAAATTATGGTCCTCCAACTACAGTAAACAGTTATGGTCCACAACCAGGTGGTTATCCACCACCAGGCACAGCTCAGCCACCTTCAGGATATGGACCACCGCCGCCAAACCAACAAGGCTATCCACCTTCAAATGCCTCACAACAGAATTTCTCATCAGGTAGTCAACAACAACAACCAGGACAATACGGCAGTCCTAGTCCACAACCAAATTATCAGCAGCCTCCGTCCCAAGCGCCACCTCAAAACGCATACGCTGCTGGACAACCTGGAAGTTATCCTCCTCCTTCCTCACAGACATATGCGAACAATGTCCCACCGCAAAATTACCCACCACCTCCGACAACTAGTGCGACTCAACCTCCACAACCTGGGTCGCAGCAAAACGCGGGTCCGCAGCCCAATTATGTTAGCCAACCAAGTCCAGGTCCTGGCGCGACGCAGTACGGTCCCGCCTCTACATCTCCGCCATTTAGCACCTCCTCTGCGAGCAGCAATACTTATGCCCAAAGCAGTCAGCCAACAAGCACACCATCTGCCTCGACGCAGACATATCCGCCGAATAGCGGTCCGCCACCAACATCGCAAGGCGGAAGCTATGCACCCCCGGTGCCACCAACACCTTCTGGATATCCCGTTCATCAAACACCACATCCGACATCGCATCCCCCGCATCCACCACCACCGCACACTCAGTCACCACATCAACCACCGCACACTCCGCATCAACCACCTCACCAACCAACTCATCAGTCATCCCATCAACCACCACATCAATCACCGCACCAGCCACCGCAACAATCTCAGCAACAGTCGCAAACAGCTCCGCAGACGCAACAGCAACCGTCTCAGAGTCCAGCTCCGAGTGGATTTCAACCTCCATCTGGTCCACCACAAGGTCCTGCTCCACCACCAGGCCCTCAACAACAACCTGCCTATGGGCCGACTACTACGCAAACATATGTTCCACCGACTCCAGGAGGACAACCACAGGTATTGTTGGAGTAACATGACTATATTGATATAGATGATTAGTTTATGATTTGAATTTATGTTTCATGGCAAGTATTGTGTGTGTGTGTGTGTGTGTGTGTGTGGGTGGGTGGGTGGGTGGGTGGGTGTGTGTGTGTGTGTGTGTAAAATTTTATAGTTTTTATAATCTTATACAATTTTTTATGTAGAATAAGAACACTTTATCTTCTCTGTCTTAAATTTTTTATGTTTGAAATATCTATGAAAAATTGTAATATATGTGGAAGAAGATAAAACATATAAATTTATTAACATAAATCGAAACTTATTGAGAGCATTCTGAATTGCAGATTTATAGTCCTCATCCACCACAAGGAGGACAACATTATGGGCATCCTCAATATCCTCCTCAAAGTTATCCTCCACCGCCTGCAGGACAAGGATATCCACAATATCCACCACGACCACCTGGTGGCCATATGCCTCCTCCACCTGGACCACAAGGACCTCCTCCACCTAATCAATATGGAGGTTACGGTTATCAGCCACCCACACAATAAATACATCAATAACTCCCAAATTTACATAAAATTTAGATTATTACGGATATTGAAAATATTTTTGTTTACATTTTTAGTTGCTGTATGAGTACGTACTTTCATAATGTAAATCACAATGTTTATTTAGATATTATGTATCCATATTATATAATATTCATAATATTTAAATATTTTGAATATATGAATATTTTAGAATATTCTTTCAACAAAGAATGAGATTAGAATTAAAAAAGAATTATGTAAAGAACTTAATTTAATTTAATCTTATGCATTAGATTGATAATAAGAAAAAGTTTAGGATAAAATTATATATAAATTATAGATGATGTTCCATGAAAGGACTACTAGTTGGATTTACATTGTTTACAATTCTTTTAACAATCTTCAGTATTTATATACATATATTTTTCCATATAATGTGGTGATATAAATAATTTATGTATAATTTTGTTTTACATTATGTTCGTATATACTACGTCAGAGTAGTAAATATTATTATTATTATTATTATTATTATTATTAGATATAGATCTCGATGAAATAAATATGCCAAAATATTCCAAATGGCTTTTAACTCTTGTGGCAAAACTTCTAATACGAAAAGCATAAATTATAGCACATAAGAACATTATTAGGTTTTTGTATAATTTGTTTTATTTTTATAAATTAGAAAAATAATGTTGATATTTGTCACAGACTTATTTTAAAAATTTCTTCATTAAATTTTTTATATTTACTTCCGTTATTTTGCTTATATTAAAGATGATAAAAATTCTATTTTTATCACAAATATGTAATTTTTTATTAAGCATAAACAAATTGAAAGTCAAAGAATTATGTAACTATATATGCAATGGTACAAATACCATGTAGAAGTATACATGAATGTTTATTCTTTATTTATAGGTGCTCTTAATTGATAAGGAAATATTTAATTTCCGAAATGAATATGAATATAAATTTTCCATGTTAAATATTATTTGCAGTAGAATTCGCGATACAATTGAAGAGAGAATATCACAAATCTCGCCACGCCTTGTATTTATCCCATAAATATTTTTCGAAAAAGATGTTGATAATTGTACAAATGACGTATCTTATTCAAATTCTTGCGACATAACATTAGATTAAATAAACAAAAAATATATAAAATAATATATATAGAAAAATAGCAGAGACAGGTTGTATAATACAAGCATTATAAAAGAGAAGATTATTAAATATTAGACAACTATTTTGTTTTTCAAGTTCAGGCTTATCTTCTAATTTCTTTTTATTTTTGACATAAGCAATTAGCTATAAAATCTTAGTAAACAGATTGTGCATTTTTGTGCACCCATAATAGATGATATATGTATGGTAATGTGTTAAATTTTCATTATATAAATAAATCATAGAAAAAAATGATGTTACAAAAAGATGTTCAAAATTACAATTCCTCTCGAAGGTTTGAATTCTTAAAATGACACTGACAAGAATGACTAGGTTGTGGTACTTCTTCCATGTTATTTAATACTTCAACTTTACTCTTTAAGCGTTTATTCCATTCCTGAAATATAAAAAATTGTATTATTTGACAAAGATATATATCCAAGAAAAATATATAAAACTTTTTCCCATACATGAAATAAAACTGTATAGTAACATAATATATCACGTGGTAATAAATTATCCCTGGTAAATTGTCTGGCAGATTTAACAATTCTCAATCCATCCTCATCATGCTCCTTTGCCCACATAATCTTTTCGACAAGGTCCGATAGATCGCTTTTCACAGGTACATAATGTAATCCAGATGTAAGATCTTTATAAAAAAATTCATAATACTTGGATTCTTGCTTAAACACCAAAGAATCTCCAGCAAGTAAATATGGGAATCGATAAGCTGCTACTGTGCCATCAATATTCAATTGATATTTGTACTATGAAAAAAAATTAATATAAAAAAACTGCCAATGTGAATAAAATTTTATTTTTTTCTAATAATAAAAACGTTATTTAATGTTACATGTTATTTATATTTTTTAAAGCTTGTATGTAGCATAATTTCAAAGTTAACATGTATCTTGAAGAATAAAAAATTTGATGATATCACAGAATGTGAATCAAATTTTATGGACAGACTTTGTGTTTATATCAGATGACACGAGATTGGGATAATGTAATTACAATATTATATAGTATATGTAACTTTGAAAATGTTCATTAAACTTGTTTTATTGTTAGCTCTATTTATTTACAGGAAGACTTTTTTATATTTACCTTAAAAAAATTAAAAAATGACACATGATTTTGTGCAGGTCCGTATTTATCTATTTCATCCCTAAAGAAGAAGAAATTAGTAATGGACACATTGAACAGTTCTGGATGTTTTCTTGAAATATCTATTAAGTCAAGGCGTTCCCTTCTGGCATCACGTCCACGCCAAAATAATTTCTCAGTCTTATACTCCCATGGCAGTCCATTACCTTGTACGGAGAGTGTGTCTAACATTACCCTGTTTTTTTAGGCATATCATTGCAAATAAAACAACTAACTTAAATTATTAGCATTATTGAAGCATGTTATACCTTCCCATCGCTTCTAGAGATGATTCTGTGATATCGTATGTAGGCATAACAATATCTTTCGTACTTTCAGATCCGCACCATGAAAAAATAGGATAAAGCGGTCCCGAATCAGGAACAAGTGGCCAGTCGCCTAAATTCACGAAGAATTCAATATCTGGCAGCATCACTTTGCGTGTAAGTGATAGCAATATAGCATCCATAAATATTTTGAAGCCAACATATTGGCCGTAACATTGTCTGTAAATCTAGTTTAATCTAGAGTCAACATTTATGAACAATCATAAATTATAAATCAGCATAAAATGATATTTACTCTGTTAGATTTTAATATATAATGACAAATGCTGACACTGGTTGGTCGATCATATCTTTTGATAATGCTTTGACGTATTTTATCAAAGTCAATATTTGAAAATGGAGACAAATCACGATGTATTTGAGTGTAATTTTGTTGACACTGATAATGATTCAACCAGTTAGTGATTGATGGATTCGGACAATAACATTCTTCCTCATAAACAGGACCTAAAAACAGTTTTTGATTATATAAAATTCTAAGATAAACGAAGATAAACAAAGATACTTATACCTTTGATGTCTGAAGGGGATACTAGTAAGTCTTTTCCTTTGATTTTCACTTTAATTTTAACATTAAAACAGGTATTAAAAACTTTGTAGCGCATAATAAAACTTCCATCTTTGCAGTCAAAGATTTGAGTCCATATGCGGCATGATGCACCATTAAGGGATTGTCCATATACTTGTCCAGTGATTATATTCTCACCAGGAGATTTTGTTAAACTAGAAATATAATATAATATAATATAATATAATATAATATAATATAAACTAAAAATATAATATAACACTATCCTATACATTATGTATTAAATAACTTATAGAAATATTTGCAGATATATTTATAATTTGCCTTCAGAAGCTGAAATTATTTCAACTAATTAATCTCTATTCAGCTTTTTTATGCGAATATATGTGTATATATATATACATATATGTATGTGTATATATATATACATTGTGTAAATCTCAGATTATATATATAATTCCTTTTTGGGTTTTTTTTCAATAAATATTGTCTATCATTTTCATAAATCTTGAATATTCTTGTTTCATTATCGATTTATAAAATTGCTTGACAATACTGACTTTCTTCCATGCGAATCGACCAGTTGCAAAAAGAAATATCTTGCACGCATAATAACTTCTGCTGGTTTCAGTCCTGGGCCCCAAATAATTGTTTTCAGTGGATCTATGTCAGCGTTTCTTGTTCCCGTACATATAAGCAACACTAAGAATGTTGCCAGCCTCATATTTGTTGCAAATATTTAAGAAAACACAGTAATGTATATTCTCTCGCTTTAGTTAACACAGTGTCTTTGCTACTGGAAAAAAATTGAAAATTCGTTTTTTTTTCTAAAAGTGATCACAACTTAATTGATGACAATTTTAGAATTCTCTATATATTCAGGAATTTTTATATACACTTCAAAATTTTTTAGAATTCCTGTATAATTAAAAAATTTATAGATTTTTTTCAAAATCTATCAATATCATTTATACAATTGATATCTTTTTCAAAAGTGCTGAAAAAAAATCTAATTTTTTGTCTGGAATTCTTTATATATTGTGTGAATTCTGAAATATTCTACGATTTTTTATTCTATATTTATTCTATAATTTCCAAAGAAAACTGGACTTATGAAATCTGGAAAAGTTTAAGGTATTTTTTAGAAATCTTCATAAATTTAAAATTTGAAAAATTTTTGAAAATGAGATATAAGAATTTTTTACCGAGAAAAGGTTATGATCACATATTTTCCTGTAAATTTGACATTTTAATTGTCCATATGCACAAAGACAGATCTTAATGCAATGATTCATTATACCGTGTTTCTTTTTTTCGAACTTATTATTTACCTGAAATTCTAAATGTAAACAACTGTTTGAATTATTGTTTTGCAATCAAAAGTTCTCTTTGCTGAGATAGGATTATTCCTCTAGATTTAAAAGTATAATCCAATTAACGCGAAGGAAATTTCCAATAGTTCTCTCAAATGTAAGACGGGAGTACAGATTCTTAGGGCCATTCCACACAACATATGCATAAAGAAAATCATCCAATCGTATTTTACGTTTATCTTCATAGATAAAAATGTATGATAAATTTCTTTATGCATATGATTATATGGCTATGCAAGTTGTGTGGAATAGCCCTTAGGCCGGAATCAGACTACGCATTGAAGAATGAGATTGAAGATTGAAAAATTGATGTTTGATCAATTAAAACAAAAAAAAGAGTCAAAATTTCTTTGGTGAAATTTCAATTTTTAATTTTAACCTTCAATACATAGTCTGATTCTGGCCTTACATAATGCAAAACACATAATGCATGAGAAAAAGAACCAATCAAAATCTTTTATTTCCTTCCTTTCCTTGAAATAAAGGACTCTGATTGGTGATGTTCTTATGCTTTATGTTTTATACGTTATGCAAGAGTCTGTGCTCTCCGCTTAAACATTCCGCTGAAGCAATCATTTATCGCAATTTCGCAATCGATAACTGTCAATCAATGATCAATCAATTGATCAATTCGTCTTTGATAGTTAAAAATATAATTAAAAAGTATTTCATATTTATTTACAAGCATGTTACAGGCATGCTACACAAAAATTCGTTCACGTGACATTAAACACAATTTCTATTCGTATTTCTACGAAATTCTTTGAAATTCAATAATTTATTGCATACTTTTATACAGTGCTAAACAAGAAAATTATAACAAATTATTACAAATTATTACAAATAATTAAACAATATCACGAAATTACTTCTGACAGATTTATATGCACGCGATCTCAGAATAATGTTTAGTTGTTACAGGAATGAATCGTTGGATGTAACGGTTTTAGATTAACAGAAAAGAAAATTTACTGTGGCTAATATTGGAGTAATACATTTTTTAATTTAAAAACCTTTCATATTTCATGTATTGTATATATTATATTCATATATATAATACCAATGAATTTTTTATTATACAATTTAATTTCGATCAAGTTATACTCTTACATAAATATTTTATATAAATAAAGTGTTAAGTTTTTTATATATATAAATCGCAGAATTAACTATATATAATTAAATGTTAAACAAATTGTACAAATATTGGTTTTTTAATTTACCTATTGATCAATTACATTATGCACAAATGTAGCTTTTATAAAGTTACATTTGCGCATAGTGTGATTAATTATTCAATCGATAAATTAAAATACCTATATTACAGCATTCGCTATTGTATAAAAGAAATATTTGATTTACAAGAATGGTGGCTCTACATAGAAGAACTATTTATGTTCCATATTTTTGCTTCATACAGATTCTTCCAATCTCAAGGTTTCCAGCCGAGGAAGCTGTCCTGTATAACTATCTGCTTGAATATACTATTTGTTATAGATTGTACAGGTTTTCGATTTCGTTGAGCCTCCATGATGTACGAAACCTTTCCTCGAGCTTCCGCTCGTGAAATATCGCCCCTCAGGCCAAGCAATCTGATGAGATGATCCTCTGTCATGTCAGGATACTTCTCGACCAACGAGTGTAAATCGAGAGAGAGTATCTCCGCGTCCTCGCACCTTAGCACTTCAGCGAGACGTTTTATTATCTCAAATGGCGAATTAAAGTTCCCAACCTTTGGTGCGATTCTGTCGAAGAAGTTCTTCAGTTTATCCGCCTCTGTCATTATCTTTGATGTACATGTTAGGCATTCGTCATAGGTCTTTAGGGAGATCTTCCTCTGTAACATTGCGGATATGTAACGCTTCGCGATGAGATTCTGCGCCTCAGTGATGACATACTCGAAGTTCTTAGGGCTCAGATGATTGTAATCCTGAAAATAATCCTCCAAAGTGACGCAGATAGTTTCCACTGGAATGGGCGACGATAGCCACTTGGGCGTGATTAAATCCTGAAAGTGCAGCTCCAAATCCAGGAAAGATTCTTGCAGTAAAATAGCTGCGGCTTCGTTTCTTAGGTATTGATAATTCGCCAAGAGACTCTCGACTTTCACTGTGATGTCACCGGTAGTATTGGGTACCCAATAAAGTTGCTTCATCTGCTGCGCCAACTCGGTAAATTGTATGCAATTATTAACTATCGTGATCATATGATGAGTGAAGTAAGGTACCTGGCTTCTGTCTTCAAAATGCTTCGTTTTAAATTCTAGTATTGCTTGTCTATACATAGATCCATATTTGATCACCTGCTCAATACATAGAATCAAGGCTTGCGCTGTCAAGTCAGAGCTAATAGTTTTTGCAACTTGAAGATTTTGATCGATCATTTGGAATATGATAACCGGAGCGGCGGTGTGGTAATATAATTCCTGGGTGCTGCTGTCAGGCAGGATACCACTCCTCCAATCAAGCTTCTCTGTTTCCAACGTTTTTCTCATCCAATCCTCATAATTCTGACACATATTTCGCAAATACTTTTCCTGAAGATCGTTTATCATCTCAGAACTAAGCAGCGGACCTATATCAGACGTATCAATGTTTAATTCAGGATGTTGCATCAACTCTGACCCTGTATAAGTATTCATAATCCATGCCAATAGAGAAACATATTCGTTTCCTTCTAGTCCACCGGCAATTATGTCCTTTAAGTGCTGGGACAGACTCGTATGATACATTTTAACAAAAGTTCTTACTATATTGTACGAGGGTGGAAAGCAAGGTTCGCACAGAGTTTTAACCACGCTCAAATCCTCAAGGATCAGAAGTCTCGTAAGTTCCAGATATCTCACAAGCCACATTTTATTGTCAGCCCTCTCCTCCACCTGAGTTCCCTCGATTCTGTTGGCAACTAACTTTTCCAACACCTTCATTGCCATCTCCTTCCATCTCTTGGGTCTACCTGGCGCCATAAATCCACTCTGCTTGTGCCTTTGAATAGCAAATTGATCTGCTTTTTCTTCTCTCTCTATAATTCTCAAAGGTGTCACTATGACAGTAGATTCCTTCCTGACTGTGTTCAAAGTACGACCTAGCACCAGTCTTATTTGCTTCTCCATAAGCTGTGAAAGCATTTCTACGTCCTCGAAATAAGCCTTCAGCATAACCGTGTCAGCCGGCGATTGATTTGGCAATTTATGAAGCTCGTATAACAATTCGTCCCTGGAAGTTTCGAGATCCATCAGACTCTGATGCGCATGCAATAGCTTACCTTCGTTTATCCACTGTTTCGTCTTTTCCACGCTCTCGGGGACAGTGAATATATGCTTCAGGTTTTCCTTCGCGATGACGTATTGAGAATAACGCATGTTCTCCTCCTGCACTGCTTGTAACCTGGAGCTAAGCTTTAGAACTGAACTGAACAGCTGATTAATATGGTCCAGGTCGTCCTTGGTAGTGGCAATAGCTTCCAGGGAGCTTTGCAGTTGTTCGAAGCCGACTCTGACTCCGTCCAATTGGCTTTGCATCGCAGTTTTCAACATAGTCTCGACGGAGGCCTTCTTCCTGGCGATCCGGCGTTTGTACATGTCAATCTTTTCCAGCTGGCCCGGCCGCTGCAGGAGGTTCGCAACGTACTTCGTGCCCCTGGCAACCGCCTCTTCCTCCAGCTTCTGCAGATCTTCCGCGTTCGTCGTCATTTTCGATAATTGTGCTCAATATCAACCAA
>Ga0157363_1004790_pt1 | contig 12541 bp, 11 predicted proteins | sample AttsexASBM1_FD_111477 | JGI IMG/M metagenome (GOLD analysis project Ga0157363, IMG submission 111477) | Fungus gardens microbial communities from leaf cutter ant in Ribeirão Preto, State of São Paulo, Brazil - Atta sexdens ASBM1 | ecosystem: Host-associated > Fungi > Mycelium > Unclassified ...
GTAGAAAGCATAAAGCAAATGGTATATTATTACAAAATTTCACTACAGTGTAGAAGAAGGCACTCTGAAATTTGTGATGAATAGGAAAGTTGGTGACGGATATCAGACATAACGTCTAAATGAGAGTCAAAACAGATTAGCTCACGAAGAGGAGTATTGATGCGAAAAACATTATAAATAAAGCAACATAAACTGTGAAACGTTGGAAAATATTTATCTAACTAAAGCATTGAAAGCAAGGAGTAATATCGATCATAGAAACTTGTAGTTTCTGAGAGATAATGTAGCGACATAATGTAGCGAAAAGGATATAGTAGTTTAAGACAAGAATATGCAAGCCTGCATTTAGTAACAACATGGTGTTCAAATCATGATCATGATGAATCAATGTGCAAGTCTAGAATTTTGATAGTGCTGGGAATTAATGGAACATTTTGAAGAGATATCGAAAGCAGGAAAGTGAGAAAGTAAGGTAGGAGAACCAATTAAAAATGAAAATTTGGCGGGATTTAAATGCAGTCCATTCAATGTCGACCATTCAACGATTTGTCGAATCGTCATCATTTAATGAGTGTGCAACAGAGAGAGCTTCAGAAGATTTGAAAGGTATAAAGAACAGTACATTGTTAACTGTAAGGTCAACTGTATCAATATGTAAGGCCTAGAGGAGATGGAAAGTAAATCAGCAATGAACAGATTAAATAAAAAGGATCAAAAATGGAACCTGGAGATACACCAGAGGAGACTTTCGATATTAGGAAGAAACTAGAAGAAGAATTATAAACGAGAACTTGCTGAGAACGATTAGAGAGGAAGGAATGTAAAAGTGATAAAGAGAAGTCACATAGGCCCAATTTGACAGTCAATAGTTCATAATTAACTGTATTGAAAGCTTTAAAAAAATCTAAAGCTACAAGAACCGACAAAGAGTTATTAAAAATATCAAAAGATCGAAGAACAGAGTCTGATAGATTAAGAAGAGAAGTAGTGGTACTGTGATTTTTACGGAAGCCGGATTGACATTCAGAAATTATATCATTCACACGAAAGAAATTTGTATAAAAATGATGCGTTCCTGAATTTTTGAGAGAAAAAAAGGAAGAGTAATTAGACGAAAAGACGATAGAGAAAAAAATTAGATGTCTTCGGGAGAGGAATAACTATTGAGTGTTTCCATGCAAAAGGAAAAATCCCTCTAGTTAGGCGAATCCCTCTAGTTAGGTGAATTAAAGATAAATAGTAATGGCTCAAAACAATTAGGAGAGAAGTAATATGCGTCCTGAGAAATCATAAGATCCAGCGGAAATAAGTTTTATAGATTTAAGTGTTGTATAGGTCGGCCATATTAATTAGAGAAAAATGAAATTCATTCGAAGTGACGGATTAAGTATGAAGAAAGTGATTAATGACAGAACACGAGGAAGAGGGAAGAGATTGTAAGAAATATTTAATTATTTAAACTGTTAAGATTAAGGAGATGTTCAAGGATAGTATGAAAGGTGGAGCTGTAACACAGAGATGCCAAAAATCGCGAAGAGAGCACTTGAGTAAAGACGAGCTTAGAAAAGATTATTTTTCGCGCTTAGTCTAATTGTAGAAGATATTAGATTTCGTAATTTGATATAACCAATTATCATTAGAATTGTTCTTCATATGCCTGCTTAACGCTCAATTTCTAATTTTTATGAACTCGCTTCAGAAGTGCTCGAGAAAGAGCGTTTATACGTAAGCAACACAAGACAATTGAAAATTAGTTAGATTCGATGTAAAGGAAGAAACCATATCATCTACATTATTCATAGCATAAAACTGTGACCAATCAATTTGAATAATCATGTTCTCTAAAGCTTCAGCAGAAATTGAATTCAAATTACGGCAAAGCCTCTTATGCGAAGGACGATGTGATTTCTCAATATTTAAATATGCATAGATTATACGATGATCGCTAACATCAATTTCATCGTATACGCCCGACTCTAAAACCCGTAAATCAAGAAACAGAAATATTAAATACAAAAGAGATGCGCAATTGCTTGTTATTCTCGTAGGAGTGTCTATTATTTGTTTCATCGAGCATAATGATATAATATTTTGTAAATAATGCGCATGAGTATCTTGTGGACTGATCAAGAGATCAATATTAAGATTGTCCATACGTACAATGTAATCAGTATTATAAAAAACGCTAGATAGACATACCTCAAGGTCATATATCATCAAAATCGACGCTTGAAGAAGATAAATAGAGAAAATCGCTATCCGCTTTTTATGAAGATGTATAAACCGACAATCTCGATAGCGGAATTCGCGAAAAGGATGCGCAAGTTGATGGGTGAGGCAATGCGTTATTTATATATAAGGCAATACTATCTCTCAAGCTATATGTCCTGTCAGAGCGTAGATAATCTTTAATAGCATAGATAGTCGAATCATCCCTCTCATGAAACCACGTCTCAGAAAAGAGCCAGTATATCCACGAAGAGAGATAAGTCTTTTACATATGCAAAATGAGGCGCAATCTTATGTTTATATGTGCAACGTAAAAATTTTCAGATCGCGACGCATGTAAAAGCAACTCAAGCGTGGAGTTGTTTAAAGTAGGTAAAGAATTTAAGGAAACGAGAGATAATCAGAGGGAGAGGATGGGGTAGAAATAGATAAAAATAATGGTGAAACGGTGAAAAAGCAGGTGATTGGGAGAAAAATGAGCAGGTGTGATTGGGATGAAAAATGATTATAAAATGCAAAGCATTTATAGAGGAATAATGGTTATGTCAGAGTGTGGTTACATTATCAGACGGAGCCGCAGAGGAGCGAGATTGTCTCGATGTGGGCAACGACAGAAGCGTAGAACCGCAAAGCGCTGGCGAATCAAAATCAAAGATCGTCTTAATGAAATACTCTAAATACTAGAAGAGAATTTTCGAATTTGAGAGTTATTCTTATCGGATTCTCTAAAATAGATTACGCATCCAGACATGTTCACGTTGAAGAATGGAGAACTCTAGCTTTCCTCAAGGCAACCCTTTCGGAAGCGATAGATCGCTCGTATATAGAGATTATCGGAAGGCCATAATTCTTTAATATCGCAATGATTCCGCGTTTAAAATAAGCTGCAGCAAGCCATTCATTTCTTTTAATTATCGACATCTAATGATAAGCGGCTTAGACGAAACAGAGCTTCTATCCAGTCTACGTTAGCAATATTATCCAGCAAAATCGATAGATCCAGATTATAAAGACCAGAGCTGACAGAAGACCCAAATGATCTTCACCTTGAGAGGAAAATCAAAAATGATGATCTCATAATCACGCTGTGAGTGCTCAAAATTTCGTATGCGAGACTCTAGGCCACCAACTGTCGATGACAAAGAAGGCCAATTGATCGCTTTAGTGGAGTCTTTTCAGTTCAACGATCCATTTTCATCCATGAAGTCCTACAGGCCGCGACTTCGTCTTTCACAGTGATAAATCTACCGATAGCCGAACTCACATCATCAGATGAGGTAACAGCATCCTCGAGACGTAACCTTGAAGAGAAAGCCTCTAACCTATTATTAAGATCCATCATCGAATTAAATTTTCTATGGATCCAAGCCTAGTCTCCAGCGAGTCAAGCCCAAGTGCCAGATCAGATATCCTATCAGCAAGATTAGCGAACGCACGCACAACATCGACAAAGTCGATCGATCTACAAGAACATCCATCTTGTAGAACATCCATCAGCAGCATTCTTAACACTCATAGAATCACGGTTAGTGGAGGAGCATTATCTGCGCCACAAAAAGAGCATAAACGACTGCGTGGTAAAAATCGCTTACATTTGGAACAAGCAAGTTTACTCGAGATTCCAAGCTTGCTTTGTTGTGACGTAGCAAAATAAAGCGATAGGATTGGAGTAAAGAATAATAATATTTACACGCCATTTAAAAATTAGGAAAAGAATAACAATACAAGTATTAATTAATTTGAAATGTATGGGTAAGAACAAAGAAACAAAGCAAAGCAATCTTATATATCTTGTGTAATTAATTTGAGTAAAATTAACTTCACAATAAATCGTAATGCAACCATCGCCAAATGCTCAAAATGCGATAAGTGGTGCCGACAGTGATGCCAACACTGCTCTCATCCCTTCCCCCCCCTGAGATGCAGTCTTAACAGTCGTGGGCGATAACAGCCACAGAGCAACAGACCAAATGATTATCCAATGACAAAGAATGGAGTAAAGCAATAAAACAGCTCACAGATGCAGAAGCAGATTTGAAAAGCTGAATGCAGGCAGATGGATGAAATCGCCACCAGAGACAGACAAAAGATTTTCCAAAGAAATTTCGAATATAATTTTGCCAGAAAATCAGATGGAAGAAGAGCCGAAGAGAGCAAACAGTAAACACGTCTGAATAAGACGATGACTCGCGCGCGACTGATATATCATGTTGAAAAATAATCAATACTTTGAGAAAACTGAGTGTCTGTTAATATATATGTATATACTGATAATGTTTAACTTTATATAAAAATAATGGACAAATATAATCAGTTGCGTATATAAATAAATTATCACTCGTATTTTATAAAGTATGATATCTTAAAAATCTGCATTATATTCATTTTAGCTTGGACAAATTTGAAGATAACAAAGCAACTATCTGATAGAGAACGAGCAGATACAGTACAGTTTAACAGCGCGGGTAAGGGTCCCGTAGTGAAGACGTTTAAATATGATCCGACGAAACAAAAGCAATCGACACCAGTCTTTACAAAAAGTAGAGAATAATTTTATTTAAAATTAATGTATTTAGTTACACAATGTGCAACACAATAAACAAAATTGTAATTATAGCTGTAATAAAGAAAAATACTATTTAATATAAAATCTATTTTTATAATATTAATTTTGTTAAGCATAATAAATCTTTTATATTTTTCTTAATAAAAAACGTATTTGTTATACATAGATAGATGATAGAAAAATTCACAATTGAATAAATAAAAAGGAGAATTCATTAGATTTCATTAGAAAATTAAAAATACAACAAGCTCTTTGATTCAATATCTTTGTAAAAGTTTATTTTTTTATTTAGAAATATTTTCTTTTATATATACATATATATGTGTGTGTATATATATATATATATATATATATACACACACATACACATATATAATGTAGTAACTACAGTTAATGTATTAACTATAAGGAAGTATTTGGAAGTTCTATTTTCGTCTCTTGTCACTTATATACTTTATACTTTATATTATATATGTATATATATATGTTTATTGAAATGGCTGTTCCTCCTCTGGACTGAGTGACCTTTCGACATTCTGCTGTGTTACAAAGACACTTTGTGTTTTTGACGTAAGATTTGCCTGCTAAAAAAATATTTTTATATTAATAATGTTTCATCAAATATATATTTCTGTGATTTTCTAACTCTTTGGATCACTGACAAGATATTAAATTTGTTCGCATGCTCCAACATGCTTCTACTACCTTCCTACTCACTTCAATGAGCGCTTAGGAATTATGATAAAAAGCATGTTGGAGCATAACGCGAACAAATCTATTATTAATGATGACTTCCAAAAAACTTGCCAAATATCAAGTTTCTGGAAATTTGTATATAAGAAACCAATGTACTTAAAAATATTAAACCAATATATATACATTTTTAAATAATAAATAAAGGAAACTATTCAAGCCGAGCTGAATGTCTTTGTTTATAAATGTATCAGTATTAAACAAAATTGCATCGAATTGCATTGTTTTAATTAATGAAAATAGAGAAAGTTATCTATTATACTTGAGTTCCTACAATGAATCGATCAACTTGAGGATTGAGTAAGTTAAAAACAATATAATGGATTTGAAATTATTTTTTTCTTAATTTGAACATTCTTGTTCTAAAAGATTCGCTTGCTAATTGCATATCAAACAATTTTATCATTTATGAACAAACTTATAAAGATAATTAAATGTGTAATACGAGTACATGAAATGAATAGCATATGTATTAACATTTATACAAAGTAATAATATTATTTATGCATAGTAATAAGAATCTTTGTAAAATTTTATTGATATATCTGTAATTTATGCTCTTTGTAACACTGAGAATGATTAAATATAAGATTAAAATGTTTTTATTATTCCTGACTTTGTTTAACACTGATATATTTAAGCAAAAACTCGGCTCGAATGAATTATTTATTTATTATTTGAATTTATATTCATTAGAGCCTTATTATAGTGATTTAAATTTTATAACTAACGTACATTTTATTGTATAAATAAATTTAAGAGATTATACCTGTGTCACTGATGTGTTAGTGTGACTACTAGCGGCCATACACACTACAACTAATTTCGGTGTAGAACTCTGTACATGTGTCTTCTGTTGGGCGACATTAGTTTGCGTTAATTTAACTTGTTGTTGCTGCTGTTGTTGCTGTGGTTGTTGTGTTTGTGTCTGTATCTGCTGCTGTTGTTGTTGCTGCATCGAACCAGTATTGATAGTGGTATTTATATTGGAGATCGTAGGAGTTTGTGAGCGTGACTGCAAAATAACAAATTTTTGTCCACCGGTAGCGGAAGATCCGGTAGTACTTCTGCTCGTGCCAAGCATGAATGTGCGGCCGGGTTGTTGACCTGCACTCGAACTGGATACTATAACATATAATATAGTATTACTTATCACTACCATACATCGATAACGATTTCCGTACCTGTTTGCACAAGTGTTTTTCCTGTACAATTAGAACCTTGTTGCTGATTTGTAGTAAGTGCTGTAGTTGTAGCTGTAGTTGTTAAAGCAGTGGGTTGCGTACGAGCTTTTACAACTGCAGCGCACAATGCAGGTCCTATATATCCATAATCTTGTTTATATTCGTCTACATAATCTGGTAGCGATCGTATTGTTTTCAAGACTGGAGCAACCGATTTCTAGAAACATTTTTTACAATGCATCACACAATGTATCTCCAATATGCATAATTAGAATATTATAGAATAGAGTATTGAAAGTAATAATAAATTATTAAAAGGAATAATTAGTAGATACATTAATTTTTTATGAAAAATAGACAAGCTGCGCGCACGCGCAGCACACATACACATAATGATTTAAAAAATTCTTATACAGCTTTACAAGAAAGAATAGAGAATATTTTAACTGTAGAAATCAAAGCCTTAAACAGTCTAGCTGGATCTTAATGCTGTGATTCTTATATGAATTTATATGCTACGTAGTCTCTAGAAACGCGCGCCGAAATGATTTTTCGGTCGTGAAACACTAACTCTACTAAACTACTGCAATAATATCACGAGTTAAATTGATTCCCAATTTTTTTTATGCTTTCGACGCGCGTTTCTAGAGACTACGTACGTAGTATATAAATTCACATAAAAATTATACAGGTATTAAGATCCAGCTAAACTGTTTAAGGCTTCGATTTCTATAGTTTGTGTTATCACATATACGATCTTATAATATATTATATAGAGAATATTTTAATTTTAAAAGTTCCTGACTAAAGAGAATAGTTCCTCAGTTTCTTAACAAAACGAAAATTTATATTCTTAGTGTGATGCATAACTCTATGTGAGAGCAGTTGGCAGTAGTATATTTGATCTCGATCCTCAGTGTATATCTCAAATTTATATATCGATGATCGAGAATTGAAGTAGATATAGATTGATATAGAGTATAAAAAGAGTATATTAAAAGAGTATAAAATAGTTTCGAGAATCCATATTTCATATCCATATTTTATTCCATACACGTAGATACGTTAAATGTCTTACAGCTTTTAAAATTAAGTAACTTTTAAATTAGTTTTACGTACCACAAGCAAAGTCTTAATATGTCCTGCTCCATTTTTATCTACACTAGATAGTCCTTGGCCTTCGATACACGATTCGATACGTTCAGAGATGGACTTAATTTTAGGAATAACTAGAGCTTTAATCACTTCTGGTCCTAATTCACAAAGACCTTCGATCGCCCCATATAAAGATGCCAACGGTGTCTACAACAAATAATAACCTTTTAAAACAGCAAGTGAAAATTGTTCTAAAAAGAAATTGACAAGATCTGCATTATTTTGAAATCATTTCTTTTTTTTCTTGATTAAGTACTTTATGTTATTTACATAGCTGTTACCTGATTATTTTTTGCCAATGCTTGACTAAACATACGGGTGACCCTAGTTTGCACATTATTCGTAGAGGTATTAAAATTTTTACATATCTGCGCCATCAACCGAGAAGCAAAATCGCGTAATGCCCAATGATTGTCTACCTCAGGTCTCATACACAATTGTCGAGAAACTATACAGGTTGCAACTGACGGTATCAATTCGTGAAGCTGCAAATCGAAATATTTTAATATATCAAAATAAAAATAATAATTTATTAATACGTTTATAAAAGATGAAGGCTTACATATTTCTCCAAATAAAGACTTGGATTATCAAGTAGAGCTTTGACCATTCGCATGAGGTAGATGAGCAGCGCGAGATGATTCTGTACAACGTTAACTCGCACTCCCTCCGCAATAAAAGTGCACATACGAGCCAACATTTCATGTAGACCTGGATCCGCTGAGAGCGATTGAAGAGCCTCTGCCCTACGAGCTTCATCAGATCCAACGCATGCTTCAGTTATTTCCTTGTAGTACAATTGCTGTTCCACACTGAGTTCGTGTGTTGCGAGCTGCTTTACGTGAACAGTTTCAATGTTTCGTAGCTTTTGACTTTTGCCACCACCGCCTGGTTTACCAACACCAATGTTTTGATTTTTACTTGAAAGCTTAATTGTTGGATCAACACTTTCCAATTTCTGGGCATCTGTTAAAAAATTAATATAATAGTAATTGAAAAATTAAGAGTACTTACAAATTATGAAATACGTTCTTAAATTTTTCTTTAATAACTTTCAAAAGTACGAAGAAAATTTCTTTTTATGACATTTTATAAAAATCAAAGAATCAGATAAAACCTTTTGATACTGGCGGTGGATTTTCTGGTATAGTAGGTTGGACTCCATCAATGCACAGCCAATGAGCTCGCAATGTAATTTCCAGAGGTAACTTTGGCCATGACTGTCCGCCAGCTGTAGCTACAATCTCATTAAGATCGATTTCTTTCTCCTCTACAAAATGCAATTCTCTACCGCCACCTGATGCAAAACGGAATGGTATGTGATCTTTGGCGAAAAAACCATAAGTTGGCTCAATATTCTTAATCTTCAACGCATGATCTATGTCATGTGCAGTCATTCGTTGACGTTTTCCATGTCTCATAAATTTTGCAGCGTCCTATAAAAAAAATACAATTATTATAACTGTTATATAAAAATATTTAATTCATGAATCACTGACAATGCAGTAATTTGTTATATATAAAGCAGAGCATTTGTATAATATTAAAGCAAAATATATACATAGCGCTGTATCAAGTCAGAACAACAGATATTTTAATCTCTAAAGTCTTTAATGCTTAATAACTTGATTTATAAGGCTGATAGCTGCGTTTTTCTGTCAGATTCTTTCATTTTGAGTTGAATGAGTGTTGAATGAGTAAATTTTTATTAAAATCTTAGAGAGAGGGGAAGAGTATTCTAAATAATTATCTAAAGATATACTATGCATTCTGTTTTCACGCTGATCTGCTGTAAGCATCAGTTCATCTTTATTGTCTATCAAATATTAAACAAGTATGATGCTTACAAACACTGCAAAACAGAATGTATCCATAATCTTTAATGAATTTGAAATTAATCTCTTCTTTTTTTCTCCATTTTAATAAAAATAAATTTAATATATAAATTAAATATATGAATAGAAGTTATTCACACTAACCTGAACAATTTCTTTTAACCTGTAACTGACATCCTCTGCAAGATCTTTTGCAGCTTCATCCGGGAAATTGCCAACACCAATACTTTCTGCTATCACTTTGATAGACTCTTGAGACAAAGTTGTCCCGTACATAGATTCATTTTCACTCATTTTGAAATTGTTTTGTGAATATCAATAAATAAAGCTTTATAAATAAGCTTACTGCTCAACTTTCACAGTTTCCTATAAATACAACATATATAATAATATAATATCACGACACAAGTAATACTTATTGCTAAGAAAAAATTGATTGGCAACAGAGATAAACATAAATAACTGCCTATTTTGATATCAAAATTATAAGATTCTTGTATACTTTTTATAAATAGATGTTACAAACAGTGCCAATTACTATCTCAAATGAACATAAATTACTTACAAAAGAGTGCTATAGATTAAAAGTACTATATATCTTTAAACGCAAATGTAAATATTACGATTGTAATGATGCAAAAATTATCTCACATCTGCAAATACCCGTTGATATAAAATGCAAAAAGTCCACAAAGATTAAAATTACGGTATTTTTAATTCGTTTCTCTGACATAGTGAACACTTTTCACAATTATTACAAGGTTATACCAAATTATAAATTCACTCCAACCTAAAACTCCTCTATAGCCATTTCAAGCCATTGTAGGCCTAGACTTGTTTGATGACTGCTTTAGGCTTTAGGTACAGTCAGAGAAAAATCTGAGAAAGCCCATGCCGGCCTTTTTGCTGCTATTATCGAAATCACCCGTACACTACCGCCAGTATATCCATTTTGGGGACTACGTAACTACATACAGTTTCTGACACTATAGATAAAATCGTTGAAAATAGATGTGGTTCGTCTCCGTACTAAATTCTCAGGACAAAAGCGTGCAGACTATCCATAGGAGGGGTAGTTTAATGATGAACGAAAACATTTTTATTTCGCATCTCCTACATATGTAAATAAAAGTTGTTAAATTTTAATAAACGAAATTGAAAATTCAAACAAGTTAATTTAGTGTGTGTGTGAATTTTGTCTTATAAAATTACGAAGTTATGTTTTCTTATGCAAATTTTCAGCCCGTTTTTACCAAACATAATTACTAGTATAACTCTTTTATTTTAGAATAACAACATTTCTAACTTATTTCTTATTTAATATTTTAAATAAGTTTTCGGAAATTATTTTATATTTTTTGTTTAAAACAAGATACCAGCTTTTTTTACCGATTTTTACGATTTTGTATTTTAAATAAGTTTCTGGAACTTATTTTATATTTTTTATTTAAAATAATTTATATACAGTTATTTTATCGAATCTGATCGGCATTATACATAAGTAACGAATTTCTGAAACACAGATAATTTACAGTAATTACAGTAATAGTAGTGTCTTAAATTAATTTTTTAGTTGAAAAATTAAATAATGAGAACAAGATATTTAATACTTTTGATCGAAACTGTATTGAGCGCAAATTGTTTCAATATTAAGAAAATTTGCATATATCTTTATAAAAGAATATTATCAATCTTAGTTTAAGTATGAAAGATTTAAAAATATTTTAAAAGTATAATGAAAATTGAGACATAATGTACCGTTGAAATATCAAAAATATCTCACACACGCGAATAATTATCAATTACGTTTATAAAAAGAACCACGCAAATAATATAGGATTAAACTAGTGTCAGAGATGCTACAAAGCAAAGCGCGAAATGTACGACGATACCGTTTGTCAAAATCATGTAAAACATGAATAAACCGTGAATATTTTTCATTCGCAATAGTAGGATGTCTAAACAGCGCGAAGCGGACAATGAGGGGTGGGGGAGCATGTCGCGCGGCGCGGTGGTTGACCTACGTCATCACTTCGGCATTCGCTCGGTGACCTCGGAGCGAGATATACGTAGTATGAGACACTTCGCATGTCGTATTAATCCATGAAAATTAAATATCTACGAACGCGAATTGATCAATTGATAATTTGTGACCCGTGAACATATCGAGCGACTGCCATTCGTCGAAGATATATACTATCACACATTCTAAATATGCATCGAAATGATAGTTCAGAAATTACGAATTGTCACGTTTAGACCGGTACTCTCTAATGATCGTGAGTGATAGTACGTCGATGGCTTTGCATACTCTCTATTTTCGGATCGAAAGCGTACGATGCATAAATTTAGATTTATTGAATTACTGGATTACGATTCAAAAGTAACAAAAAGGTAAAATGTGTCAATCTTTTGTTAAAAATATTGCGTACATTGCGCGGATTTCGTGTAACAAAAAGTTATAACAAATTATAAATCGCTTAATTGTAATATCTATTGTAAGATATAGATGAGTTGTGTGCGTAACGAATCCAAGAAATAAAACAAAGATCGTGCAATAAAACCTATTCATCGAAGAATCTTAAAAATGTAACGACTAGATTATTTTACTGATTTTGAAATAGACGTTAATATTTCGACAGTTAGATGATCGGTGTGTAACCTTGAGGATTGTTTTGGCACGGAAGGGCGGACGGGCGGGCAGCGCGTCACGTTTATGCGAAGTTATTCGCAGTTCATACGCAGTCATTCCATTATCGAAGCTCGTACAGGCAGGTAGTCGTGTCGTGTGTCGCTCTTTTGCACATTTCTTTTTCAAA
>Ga0157363_1004791_pt1 | contig 12540 bp, 4 predicted proteins | sample AttsexASBM1_FD_111477 | JGI IMG/M metagenome (GOLD analysis project Ga0157363, IMG submission 111477) | Fungus gardens microbial communities from leaf cutter ant in Ribeirão Preto, State of São Paulo, Brazil - Atta sexdens ASBM1 | ecosystem: Host-associated > Fungi > Mycelium > Unclassified ...
TCACGACAACTCGAATTCAGTATAGATTTCAAGTCCGTTTTAAATGAAAGAACATTCCGTTCTGCGAAGAAAATGTTGTTTGGCTTGATAATTATAATGTATCATTAATTCATATTATTAATAATATCCGTTTGATCTTTATTTAATTATGCTCTTGTAGATGGCCAATGGCGTTTATCTGTACTTTCTGTGCAAATTGATTGAACTATTGGACACAGTGTTCTTTGTTCTGCGCAAAAAAGATCGGCAGATCACGTTCCTGCATCTTTACCATCATTCACTGATGCCATTCTGTGCCTGGATCGGTGTGAAGTTTGTTGCCGGTGGTCACCCAACTCTACTTGGTGTCATTAACTCTTTCGTCCATATCTTTATGTACACCTACTACATGTTGGCCGCCTTCGGGCCGTATATGCAGAAGTATCTTTGGTGGAAAAAATACCTGACTATCTTGCAGATTGTACAGTTTATCATAATATTTTTCCACAATTTTCAAATGCAATTTACTAGCTGTAATTTCCCCAAGCCATTGTCATTTCTACTTATGACCAATGCTGGCTTGTTCACTTATATGTTTGGATCATTTTATGTGAATAATTATTTGAACTCAAAAGTGGGACAAATATCGAAGACTAATGGCTCTGTTAGTGTTAATGGCAACGCAATTTCCAACAAGAAGCATGAATAATCATAAATCCAATTAAAAAACTTGCGGAGTTCTTCTAGCTATAGAACTGTAACTGTGAGAATAGAAGAATGATTTATCAAAGTTCTTTCAAGAATAGTTTATTAGAGAACAGATTAAATTCTTGTGACATAGATGTAGATAATTAAATATCTGCTAAATAACGAGACATTCTTTCAATTTTTAGAAGAAAAAATCTTCCCTTTAGCATTATTCTGTCAATATGTCTGCAATGAAAATAGATTAACGCGAAATAATAATATTTTACAAATATAAATGAAGATGAATTTGGCTTACTTGTTGTATCAAAAACGATCTACAAGTGATTCTTACAAATTACACGTGATTTATTACAGTGAAAATATTTGATTATTACTCTAGCAAATTTTACAGACATCTTTCTAAAATAACAATATTAATACGATGTAATATAATACGATTTGACATGAAATATTAGACTAACATAAGTTAAATTTTGTTTCAAAGTTTTTTTTTATTGAGAAATTCATGTTCGCATGATATAATTAAGATAGGCGTCTTATTGAAATTTATGTTTTAAATTTTATTTCAAAACATAGATTTTGTTTTACTTACAATATGTCTTATTGTGCAAGAGTTATATTTGCAAATTCATTTTCAAATCTCTTTTTATGTTATAAAAAGAAAAATGAAATATTTGAAGTAAAGGTCATGTATGAGCTTTGACAACATTTATATGGATTTGTATGTATTTGTATATATTTTTATAGTGCAATGTATTTTTACGGAATAATACAAAGATTTATAAAATATTTTTAGTGTTAAAAAAACAAAAAAAGAAAAATATGACAGAACATCTCAATATTAAAATAACTTTATAACGTATTCCTCAAAGAATCAAGTTTATAAATTTAATTATTTTTGCCATATACAATCTTGGTAAAAAATATAAAATATCTTTAATTTAATGCATTTTTTGGAGGAAAAGGCAATAATAAAATCTGAAGAATTAACAAAATATTAAAATTGTTAAAATAAATAAATTGTTTTTTAATAAAACTCTTTTTATTTATTTTTCGTTAAATAAAGAACTTATATTATTAATTTATGGGGATATTTTATGTATTTATGACTAAATCTATACATTATATTTCAATTATTAAGATTTCTGAGATCGTTGTTTATATACTTATGTGTTATTGGAAATGTATTAATTTATTTTTACAATCACACACACACACACACACACACACACACACACACACACGCGCGCGCGCGCGCGCGAACGCATAAGAAATAAGAAGACATATTTCATAAGAAGTACGAGTATATTATAGTATACAAAAAATTCTTAAAACGGTAACACGGATAAAATAAATTGATTAAATTTCTTTATAAAATCTAGCGTCTTGCCAATCCAATAGAAGTATACGGAAGAACTTTAGTAGATGTCATTTTCCTCAAATATTTATTTAGAAACAAATTACAATAACATTTGTTTTGAAAAAACAAATATAAATTTTTATATTTATACACATACTGATATATATCAACCCAGCAAACTATAACATGTAACTTAGATATAGATGTAGATGTAGATGTACTATTATACAAATATCAGGAATATTACGTGTAATATTATTTGTAATGATAAATAACATAGTACTACTCTATATCAGCAATTTTGAATATATCATTTCTATATCAGGAATATATCAATATAATAATCTAATATATTATTAAAATGTGATATAATCGTTTTTTTTGCATATTTCTATATGTATTTACAATATATATACAAATAGATACAATAGTAATAAAAATCGACGCTATATGAGTAAAAAGTGCACGAAAAGAAATAAAACAATATAGCGTCATGTATATATGATACATTCAATGAACTGATCGTGAGTAATCTGCAGGGCAGTGTTCGGAATGACATTATTAAATCATTCCATTTATATTGTTTATTAGATGTAAAACAAGGATAAAAGACAAAAAACCGCTAATCGCTAATAGCATTTTCGAAATGCTGGAACTCCTCCCCCCCCTCCTAATGGCTAAGTTAAATAAATTTAATATCTTAATTCAATATCCTTAGGATATATTTTAAAAATCAATCGCATGATATTCATTAAATTGCTGAAAGATCATATAATTGTATTTATGTTATGTATTTTAAGACATATGTGTTACTTTAAATAATTTTTATTATATAACGTAACAAAAAAATATATCTTTGCTTTTCTAAAGTATCTTCAAAATTATATAACACATATCATCTCCATAATCATAAAATATATCATTGTTTTTTCTATGTGCTTTCTAAATTATATTACGTTTTAATTTGCTGGGAATAAACAATTCTGATTATTTAAATATGCCTGATATATATGGCAGGGCATTATGTATACAATTAATTATTACAAGAGATACCGTCAATTACTTAATTTTTTAAAAAAGTCGAATAATTTTTTATTTTTATTAAAAAATATTACAAAGTGTATGGGAAAGGATATAATATAATTTATAATTTCATTATAAATATAATTTTTTTTCGTTTTTATCAGGTAAAACTTAATTTTATACCGAAATATTTGTACTGTCACTTCTGCTGATGTTAAGTAAAGTATTTTTTTAATCATTTTTCCATATCTAAAACCGTTTTCGAGAACCGTTTTCAGTTATTTTTTAATATATTTTGAAGAATTAGCATTTATTAAATATAATAATATAGGTTACAAATAAAAAAAGAACAAAATATTATTTTAAATAGTTTAGATTCTATATGATTAATACCGCATAATAAACATACAACAATAGATATTTAAAAATTTTACAGGAATTTGTTTTTAGATAATTTTCTATTGCATGTTTAACGATAAATTAAAATTAATCATTTCATTTAGCCTATAATTGAAGTTTTTTTATGAAAAATATTATGAGCAATATTATTCAGAGCTTTTTTTCTTAATTTTTACGATTTTGCTTAGCTTTTTAATCAACTTTCAATTAAAATTCTATTACATTTTATTTAAAAGAAAAATACAATACTATATAATATTTAAAAGAAAAATACAACTAAAACTATAATTTAAATGTTATTAAAAATTTTATTAATGAAAAGTCAAAAGTCTATCATGAAAGAATGTAATTAGAGCTGTGCGTCGATGCATACTTATTATCTATGAGAACATCTTCTTTGTGGATTTTTTTTGAATGATTTGACACTTTTTTTAATATATAAAATACGAAAAAATGTGGTACATAATATTTATATCATCAAACTTTTTTAATTTTTAATATTAAACACTAACAGATTATATAAATTAAAAGGAATTAAGAATGTATATCTAGAATTAAGAATATATCTGTTTTCAAAATGAACAAAAAATTATAAAAAATTATAACTCTTCAAATAACGATTTCCAAACAAGTCAAAATTGATCGTTAAAAGGACATCAAAGTCAACACAAGGTAACAACGCAATTATATATTAATTCACTTTACATGTGTTGATAAACATTTTGAAGTCATGTATTTGGTCATCTTTAGTATCACAATTAAAAACAAATATTAAATACAATGTTAAATACCAATATTAAATACAATGCTACTTACAATGTATATTACGTTGTAATCGTCTACAATACTATAAATAATTCCGACCTTGTATAATCTGGATGTCTATATGAATCGCTTAACTTTAATCTCAATATTTTATGTGCAAAATTAAATTCTATCAGATTTATACATAGACGATTTTTCATAAAGATAGATATTATAATATAACAATCTTTTCAGATAATATCGACCTTTCTCTATATACACACATATACATACATATACATACATATATCGACGGTATACGCTAGTCGTTTAGTCACGGTTGCGGTGGCATCGATCGGCGCGTATATAAAATTATATATAAAATTATTATATAAAAACGATATCTCTAAAGTCTGACTGTCCCTGAATCTTAGAAACAGATATAAGAAAACGTTTTAGATAAAAGTTGTAAAATATTAAGAGGAACAGAGGAAAATATGGACTTGAGTGATCTTTTCAAGGCTAAGTCAATGTGATCGATTTTCTTAAATTAAACCTCTCATTTTTTATTGCATATTCTTGTAACTTACTTCAAAAGCTTTTCGAAACATTACAGTAAAGTATTTTTTTAATCATTTTTCCATATTTAAAATTGTTTTCGAGATTCAGAAAAAAACTTTTCTTTGTCCATTTTAAAAGTAGTCCAGTTTAAAAATAGATAATAGTGATAGTAATAAAGAATGATAGCTACTTGAATGTTGTCCTGTTGAGTGTCGCCTAATAGTGCGTTTTGAAGAGATGCTATATTAACACTATTCTGCCATTCTTCGTTGTTTATTAGATGTAAAATGAGGATAGAGGATAGGATAGACTGATACAAATAGCGCTAATAGCGTCTCCCCAAATGCATCTAGGATGACGATATATTACGATACATCGAAATATCGATTTTCTTCAGCTGATATAGCGATATTTTTAATATATCGATATTGCATCGTATCGGTATTCGACATAAGTGAAATTTCGAATTTTTTCAATCGCAAATCTTCGATCTTTCGAAAACGCCGACTTGCACCGATTATATCGCAACTCAAACGACCTATCAGAAACTCGCATTAATATTGCACTAACAATGATTAGGCACTGACAATAGCGTACTATTACGAGTCTCTAATTAGCTTGAGTTACGACAATCGGCGTAAGCCAGCATTTTCGAAAGCTCGAGAAGTTTGTTTAGTAGACATTGCAGACATCTTTAACTTCTTCAAGTCACCGCGTATTTCGTTTCAGCTTACATCATCTCGTGTAATATATTTTTCGAAAAGTGTTTCAAAAAGTGTCAACTTTGAGTGCGCTTTTAAATCTCATATTAAGATCCTCCTATTTATCTGGACATGCTCTGGGATACTTGTGTTCACTCCAATGAGCATGTAGAAGCATGTTGAGCGTGTTGCAGCGCGAGATGCGAATTTAATTTTTTTTTTAGAAAAGACGACATTCTATATCAAGATTATCTATTGTAATTTTTCACAAATTTCCAAAAGGATTATTTTATGTAATATTTATTGTATTGAAAGAAAATTAAAAGAAAATTTGAAGTGTCACTTATTTAATAATTATGCGATAGCGAATATGAATGTGTATTTGCGTATGGATTTGCGTTTTCTTGCATAATTCAAAATTTTAGAAATCAGTTGATTTAAATTATTTAATTCCGGATTACAACTATGAAAACTGTTCATAAATTCTAAAGTGTTCTATTATATTTAAAGTACAAAAAAGTACTAGTACAAAATAAACATCCTCATCTTATAGCATTTAATAAAGGAAGGTTTAAGATTTTTATAATTTGAAACCTGTAATTTGAAACCATATAGTACTAAGAAAGAAATCTTATAGTATTTGTATAGATTGTACAATCGCCAAAAAATTTTTACTTCGGATTTAATTAATCCAGTTATAGTTGGTTAAATAACACTCTGTTTGCCAGCCATGTAATTAAGATTTTTTACTCGGATAATATTCAGATAATGTGGTCGTAAATTGGTTCTTTTTGGTTGAAATATTTTTAAATTATATAATTTTTTTGCATACCCGCACGGAATGAGAGAAATCAGATTCAAATTCCTGCTAAAGTAATATTTTTTATAATAAATTATTTATAATGTTTTAAAAATGCTTGTTAAGATTAGTTATATTAAATTGTTAGTTATATTAAATTGTTTGTCAATTTAAATTGTATATTACGTATTTTAATTTCAGTCCAAAACTTTAGTTTAGTCTCTATTTCAAGACCGGCAAAATCGACGCAATTTGAACTGGAAATAGTAAAAATTCACACAAAAATATTATTAGACATTGAGACTCGCCTTAGCCGAATTATTTGTATTCAATTTTTTGTACGTTTTATTTTACAGAATGTATCTATAAGACTAAAAATAATTTCATATGTAATATATCTAAAAGAACTAAAGTAATTTGAATTTGCAAGTATAACAAACGCCGCACAACATGAATACTTGCAAATAGCTCTCACGATCTGCCTATATCAACCTTGCAACTACGTACTTTCAGAATCACTTATGCTGTCTTATCAGTTAAGTCGACCAACGTAACAACATGTCATTGATTTCCTGCTACGCTTTCTTCCTGTCAGCCATTTCACCGTCAATATATACACACACACACACACGCACACACACGCACACACACGCGCGCGCGCACGCACGCACGCACGCACGCACGTACGCACGTATACACGCACACACATATATATATATTATTATATATGAAAGTTCACGAGCAATAGAATAAAATATACGAGTATTCACGACCCATGCATGCAATCGCGTGCGGGGAATAAGAGCTTTATAGTTTGTGTGTATGATATGACTAAATATATAACCATTATATCGAAGATCGTCACTTGTGACCTTTTTGAATGAATATATAATAATTCATATTAGCTTTAGAATTTCATTATATATTATGGAAGAATACATGATAATTTACATGATAATTTACATCCGCTTTAAAATTCCATTATATTACTATGCCTATATTACTGTCCCTATTGTGCTTTTGTATTTCATAAAGAAATTAGCACACATAAATAAGAAAAAATATTTTTTTTTGTTAAGTTAAATTATTAATGTATACGATGCCGAAGAAAATATTTTATTTTTTAAGTATTAAAGTATTTTAAATATTTTTCGAAAGATATGAGGAATTTATATGAATCCAGTAATATGTATCGCAAGATTTTAAGCTTGTCCCTATTAACGTGCTTTGTATTAGAACTGAGAACGTTTTGTTATGAATGTATTTTGATATATAATAAATATAATTGAAATAATGATTTATGTAATATTAACATAAACAATTAATTGAAATTTATTAACTGTTTTAGTAACTAAATGTTAAAACGAGTCAAATGTGGATAGACATACAAATTGGGGGCACATTAATAGGATCGTTGCTTAAAGGACTCACTAATAGGGACAAAAATATGTTATCTATTTTTGTCAAAAGCATTATAAAGTATTAACATTTTTTAGATTAAAAAAATATTATAAGAAAAAGAAATAATTGAAAAATCGATATTGATTGCAAACAGATAAAATTAAAGCTTCAATATTTAATAATTAATTCAGTAATAAACAAATTGATTAAAAGGCATATTAATAGGGACAGTTACCTTATTGTCGAGGAAAAATATAGTCAAATCTAAATAAATTGACTTATTGAAATAATAATAATTTAACCTTTTTACGAAATTTTTTATAGAAATTTCTGCAGAAAACGGACATTTTTTTCGCAAATATCAATGACAAGAAATAATGTACATAATGTTTTTATATGTCAAAGGTAACTTAATTGATAGTTTGCAAACAATTTCAGAGAAATTTACTTATCTGCAAGCAAAGTTATTTCATTATCGATAAGTATTAAGTGTGGGAAAAAGTTCGTGGCGTTTTTTTAATGCCATCTAACGGGAAAAACGCCACGAACTTTTTCCCATACCTAATATAACATTAAACTCAACAGGAATGATAACACAAATATACATTCATCCTTTTTTTATTTGTAATTTCAAAGTTTTTTCAAAGTTATGCAACAAATATCATTTGCGATTCGTCTATTCATTAATCCTTTGAGGGCACTTTTTTTTCTATCTGACAAATTCCTGTGAAATCTATGTTTTTTGCGTTACTGATTACTAAAGCAATCAAAATTATGCTGTAAAAATCTCTTTTTAAGCGCTTAAAATATGCTCTGTGAAATTGAAAAAAATGCTCTAAAGAAAGGAATATATATATTTAAAAATTTTTTATATTTAAAAATTATTTTTTATCGCACAAATTTTCTAATTAATTAAATTTTTTACTTATAATAACAAAATAAAATTAATTTGATAAAATTTGTTTACATTAAAAAAAATTTAATTAGCCTTATGGGGCATTAAAATTAAACAAATTATTTATTATAGTGATTCTAGAGAAATAGAAATGAGATTATGTATTGTATGACACAGAAATATAGAAGATTGAACGTAAAAACGTAAAATCTTTTTCTCCTTGTGATTTTTCTGACATCACTGCGCACCAATGTATCGCAGCGTGGAAATCATTTATATAATCAATTTCGTTTTTTAAAAATATAAAACATGTAACATATCTCTGATTAAAAAAATTTATCTTAGAAATAATCCTATTATTATATCAAAAAAAACTAATCATAAATTTAAATTAGAAAACGATGTGAAATATACAATAAAAATAAATAAAATATGTAAATATTATGTTACGTTTGAGCGAAATATACAAAAATATACTTTGATATGTGAAATATGCAAAAATGTGCTGTAATAATATAAAACTCATTTTGATTATTGAATATATGAATATGAAATCAAATTTCAAAAATTCGAAATGGCAGATTCACATAGATTAAATTAGTAAAATATAAATTAATATGGCTCTTAGAATAAATCAATATAAATAAATAGAAACGCTACCAGCCAGTTAAAAATAAATTAAGAACATTTAATATTCCGAAATAAATATGTGTGATCCATATTTTAAATTTCAATGGACTACACATATTTTTTTTAAATAAGATGGAACACAGGATCTTCTGATATATATCATATTTTTAATTTCTAGATAACTTATATAATATTGTAACTTATTAAAACCACTCAAGTAGAGTATTCTCCAGACATTGCTCCTTCCGACTCACTTGTTCCGATCGATGATGGTCTGTCTGAGCAGCACTTCACATCATATGAAGATACCAAAAATTGTATCGATGATTGGATAGCTTCAAAAGATGAAGTGTTCTTCCGACGCGGTATCCACATGCTACCAGAAAGATGGGAAAAAGTAGTGGCTAGCGATGGCCATTACTTTGAATAAAACATTATGTACCATTCTTTCACAATAAATTTGTTTAATTTTTGATAAAAAACGGTGGAAACTTATTTACTCCCAATATATCGCCAGCCGATATCGATATATCGATATATACGAGTCGCTGACATTTCGATATTAAATATTTCGATATTTTCTAAGTGATATCCCATTCTTAGTGTCGATTGTTGAGTATCGCGTATAATTCGTACACAGGCGCGTAGCGCAGCGGCACACAGTTCCAGATGTAATACAATAGAATTAGAATATTATTATTATTATATATATAAAAACAACGATAAATATAGAACAGTTCGGAATAGTTGTATATTTCGATTTCTGAAGAGCCGCTTATTTTTCCCCCATTTAACGCTCTACTGCCGCCGGCCAGAGCAAAGCGAGCTGCCGGATTGCGCGCGGACATCTATCCTAGGAGAGTCGCATTATAAGAAATATGCTGCGATCGTACCTTCCAGCAAATTATCATTAAAATATTTTTCTTCCTACATAATTGTTATTTTCTTAATTAAATCAAACTGTTTATTATTAAAATAAATATATTATTAAAATAAATATATTTTGCAATATAATTGACAATAATTACAATACGATTATAATATGAACAATAACTTTCGATATTATTTTTGAAGTTCTATTATTGATGTTTTTAAGTGCATTCTCCAGGTTTATTCCACTTAAAAATACAAAAAAATGATCAGATAAGACATGATAAAGTAAATTTCTATATTATAAGATATTACATTCTGTGGCACAAAAGCGAGGTCAACAGTTTTTTTAAAGAAACCGAATATATTATAAAAATATTGAAATAAAAATAATTTAAAAGTACATTACATTCAATAAAATGTATTTACTTAGTGTTACTTATAGTGTTCAATTATCATTATTAAAAAAATAACAATTATGTAGGAAGGAAAATATTTTAATGATAATTTGTTCGAAGGTACGATCAGCATATTATATTACGACGCTCTTGAAATACACATCAAGCATATATGAGCGATACTTATTGTCAGTAGGGGAAAAGTAAGCAGCGCTTCAGAAATCGGCCCGAAATATGCAACTAATTCCGAACACTGGAATATAGAAACAATGGAATCTATAATCTTTTATTTATGGAAAACACATATCGTAGAATGATTCGACAATTAACAATTAACAATTAAACTGTTAATAAAGTATATGAAGTTATACATAAGAAAATTTTACACACACGGGCATATGCGTTCCATTTTATTTAAAAAACGAAAATAAGATCTCCTATTTTTAAATTATTAATATATAAAACATGAAATGAGGTGAAATGCATTAAAATTTTTATTTGAATTCAAAAAATAGATTAAATAGCATCGAAATATTATATAATATTATATAATAATACACAAAGACAGTTGTTGAACAAAAAAACTGTTCGAAATATTAAATAAATCGTTTTTTTAATTAGAAAATATTTTAGATAAAAAGGTTAAACTCTCCGAGAGCTCAATAAAATAAACTCCCTGGGAACTTAATCGGAACTTTGTAATGTATAGGATATTTATTTATATTCTATTAACATATTATATAAATCATCATTATTTGGTACAATAATAATAATTTTTTTAACAATCATTTCCTTTACAATCACAACTTCTTGAGCGCATGAATAAGTATTTTGCAAATCATGATATAGGAAGCAATGACGTGCAGATTTTAAACTGTATTTAAACTGTATTTAAGCACTGCTTTTATTATAACAAAATATAATTCCTTCCTTTTAAGCAATTTTCGCATATTTATCACTGTAACTTGTTACAAAAATTATCAATTTTTAATATGTATATAATGGAATTATAATATAAAGATTTTAAAGTCGGTATAACGTATCAGCAAATTTGGCATTGTTTCGTATATTATTCAGAGTCAATTTTTGTTATGAACAACATTGCACGCAAAACTAATTTGAATTATTAAATATTAAATAATAATTAATTTAAAAAAATTTGTTAGATTCTAATTAAAAAATCTAAAATGGAATATTTTAACTTTTATTTTTCCTGTAATTAAAAAAATTTACAGTTTTAAAGAGATCATTAAAAATATTGATAAAAATTTATTCTTAATAGTATTAATAACAAAATAATTTAATTTATTTTTTATTAAATAAAAATCAATGTTCTATTTTGAATGAAATAGAAACACAAGTGTATCTCATATTTTTATTTAAAATGTCTGCTATATTTTTTGACATATCAAATAAAAATTTCTTACATAACGATATTTAACCAATCGTAATGAAATCAATTGAATATGAACTACACTATTATTATCGCATGCTCTGACGAATGCAAGAATTTAAAGTTACAACTTTAGAATTTACTAGGGCTCTTATTTCCATTTCATATGAATTTCATTTTATTAATCCTCAGCTACATATCTCACTTTAGAGACTTAATTTATATGTCTGGGTCCAAGTCATGACGTTTTTTGGCTCTGTAATTATCAAAAATCTCAATGGAAAATTTTTTTTTTAAATGCCAGAATGTATAGACTCGAAATATCAAAACATTTTAATAATAATTGAAAAAGTTATGCCAAAAAATATTAAAAAATAATTTGTGAAAAGAATGCAATAATCAATTTTTTTTCAAAAAATCATATCTTTATGATAAAAAAAGACACAAATAAAAATAAGTAGTGTTTTGAAAAGAGGAAAATATGAACTTTAAGATTCCTACGCCAAGACGCCTCTCTCACAAAAATGCTTTTTTTGACAATGAACATGTTTTTTTTATAAGAAGAGAGAGAGAGACAATACAATATGCTTGAATACAGTACTAATAAACAGTACTAATAAACACATTTACTAAAAACAAATTTTCGACAACTAATTGGACCCGTCAAATATAAATTCGA
>Ga0157363_1004792_pt1 | contig 12540 bp, 8 predicted proteins | sample AttsexASBM1_FD_111477 | JGI IMG/M metagenome (GOLD analysis project Ga0157363, IMG submission 111477) | Fungus gardens microbial communities from leaf cutter ant in Ribeirão Preto, State of São Paulo, Brazil - Atta sexdens ASBM1 | ecosystem: Host-associated > Fungi > Mycelium > Unclassified ...
AGATGGAAGAAAGTAGTGGCCAGCGATGGACAATACTTTGAATCATAAATATATAACCAGTTTTTTACAATAAAGCCTCGAATTTCGGAAAAAAACGGCGGAAGCAAAGTTGTACACCTAATATAAAAATTACATATAAGAAGAATTAAAGTCATTTGGATCGAAATAGGAAGGAATCTTTCGATAGGAACAAAGATATACTTAGATTTTATTATGGGATTTAATTTTGCGCTAGTTGTTGATATCAAATCTTTTATATAAATGATTTATATAAATGATGCAAATTACAGTTAATAAGTAAATAACAAGACAATATTTACTTTTTAATTTGATAGAATTTAACTTGATTAATAATGATACGAAGATACGTTATGTATCACTTAGGTTTTATTCGAGAAGCATATTCTTATCTCTTTTTTTTACTTTTTTTTTTAAAAAGTAAGTTTGTACTGTATTACCCATTTTGCATGAACAAATACCAGCAATTCCTTTCTTAGTTAACAAATTTATTACTTAAACTAAAATGTAATTTTACAAAAGAAAGAAGGATGTATAAACATATGTATGAACATATTTTATTATATAATTATAATTTCATATATATTATTTCATAATTATATGTGCACGTATATACTTACCATATATATATGTGCACATATATAATTATATATGTTTATAAATTTATACATGATTATATATACTCATGAATGAAAAATTTTTTACCGGGAGCACATAACTTTGTTTTTATTCACATTCATTTTGTTTTAATTTATAAGCAAATAGAAATCGACAAATAGAAATCCATGATCAATAAATCGCGTTTTTATTAGGTGGGAAAAAGTTCATAGCGTTTTTCCCGTTAGATGGCATTAAAAAAACGCCACAACCTTTTTCCTACACCTAATATTATCATTTTCTCATTAACAAATATAATGTATTATATAATTTTATTTTCATTTGTTCTCATTTTTCTATGTACTAAATTTTAAATATAGAATCAGTGGAAAGATGACTCACAACACTATATTTTATGTTTTATAAAATATATTAGAGAACAACAGTTATTCGTTATTACAGTACTACATCCAGCACTATGTGGATTTTGTACGCTGACCTTCCTAATTCTAAGAAACTTCTCGCCTCACTCGCCTCATGACAACGCAATAATCTCTTTTGTTCGTACACGCACGAATACGTCACGCAGATACGTTACTCGATCGATTCTCAATCTTTTTTACAGCCATCGACCGCGCTCTCGGAGAGCCGCCTACCACCACGCTCGTGCATAACCGAAAATGAAAGCGCATGAACTTTTCTAGTTACCACATAAATAAATGAATGTCAAAGTCTTTTAAATAGATAGATAGATAACTTTGTCATTTCCTAGCTTAGTTAACAAATACTAGTGTTCCAGTTCCGTTCGATTTCCTTTTATTATAAATTAAGTTATAAATAAATGAAGATTGATGATCAATAAATCGCTTTTTCATTATCATTTCTTGGTTTAGTAACAAATATCGGCATAATTTCAATTCCATGTAATCTCCTTTTGTCAAATTAAACATTAAGTTATAAACAAATGAAGTCGAATAGATCATTATCTTTTAATTTAGTTAACAAATCTATAGTGTATAATTTCGTTTCTGTTCGATTTTGTTTCATTCGTATTAGGTCATAAACTAATCGATGATCAATAAATCACATTATTATTTCCTAGTTTAGTTAATAAATATGTGTATAATTTTGTTTTCGTTCATTTCCCTTTGGCTATTAAGTTAGAAACAGGGTGAAATATCGAGATCTTTTAAATCTTTGTCATTATCATTTCGTAACTTAGTTGACAAATAACAACGTATAATTTTATTTTCATTCGATCTTCTTCTGTTTCATAATAAGTTATAAACAAATAGAGATCGATGACCAATAATTAAATCGCTCTTTCATAATCATTTCCTAGCTTAGTTAATAAATATAATGTATAATTTCATTTTCGTTCAATCTCCTTTTGTTATGTACTAAGTTATAAACAAATAGATATCGATAAAAAATAAATCGCTTCTTCATTCCTAGCTTAGTTAACAAATACCGATGTATAATTTTATTTTGTTCGATTTCCTTTTGTTATGTATTAAGGAATGGAGTTCTGAAAAGATAAACTCTTCGATTGTTATGTCATTGTTGAAATTTTCTCCGATTTTGAGTCAATGCATTTAAGCAATTTATCCGGAGATTGGAGATCAAGTTGTGCGGTTAAGAATGTTCACTAGGAAATATTGGATAATTATTCGGAAGGGTAATCTTGAACCTAGTGCCAAAAAGATTACGCTCATAGGCAGATCTACGTGAATCAGCTTCGAATGTCCTTGTAGTTAGGAAACGTAAGATTGATCTCCAATTTCTCGAGAGTATATACGCGTTCACAGGTTGAATCTGCCGATTTGTTTTGATTTAATAACTGCGCTAATTTTTGGAAATAAAGGATCGTGATTTGAAATAAGAGCTAATTTTATTTGAAATTTTAGTCTCTTCTCTCGCTGTCTTCATCCGCCTTTAGTAGGCATGGAAGTAATACTAAAGAATCATATCAATGTTCCGTAAGACGGGAGCAGTTATTGGCAGTGTCAGTCGTAACAGCTCTCTGTGATAATTATGAATTCTCCGGATAATTATGAATTCTCCGAGGAAGTGCAATAAGAGGCCAAGCTATTGATCAGTGGCCAGTCTATTGATAGTCACAACAGTCCCTCGGATACGTACTTGTACGAATATGTAATTGAATAAGACGCAGAGCAGAGATTTAGGTTTCAACCGATTCAATTCAGTATTTTCATTTAATAAGAATAATGCGAAAAGAAAAACATATGAATATGTTTCTGACGAAGCGCGAGAATAGTTGTTATCTTGATCTAATTAATTTCATATACTGGATAGGTTTCTACTTCTACTTTTCGAATGAATTGAATAATGAATTGAATGAAATGAATCAATATTCATTCATCAATTTCTGCTTTTGCTCCTTTTATATTTTTTAGAAATGAATGTGAGAGTGTCCTTTCAAGACCAATCAATATTCCTCAAAGTTTGGTAGAACCTATATTCGCGCTTGTTTCCTTAAGATAAGGCAGCAAGGCTCCGCGTAAACCCTACTTCCCACTCTACAAATTTAACCTTAATAGATAATAATTGAGAGTTTTAATAATTTATAATAAAAATTCTTCCTTAACTAATATTCTTATGCGAGACGAATCTACTACATTCTGAATCATATATCTAAAAATTGGTTTAATTTTATTGAAAAAAGAAAAAAAAGAAGAAAAAGATATGCATCCTTACATTCGGGAAGATTTCTATTTCTTGCTGTTAATTGCTTAATTGCTAAACGCTAATGTAATATACATTATCACTAATATAATGTTAATATATGGTTTTATTTATTATTTTATAGAAAGACTTCTTTGAGAGAGATCGTGGAATATTCTTAAACATTCTTTAGAGTAGATAATCTGTGTGACACATATATAACGTGACCTTTCTATTGATTTGATTGTCTAAATAAAGGAACTAAATATATCCTCTTATAAAAGAGAAAAGAAATTTTCGGTTTTGAAAGATAAAATAAGGACAAAATATCAAGATCAAGACGAAATACTAACGTAGAGATAAGATAAAAATAAGGTATAAATCATATATTTATAATAAAGAAAGAGAGATTTTATCGGAATGTAACACGATTTTATCGATTGGTATACTACTGTATTTTGGTGTGCTGATTACAAATATGATAATGAAAATTATCGATAAGGTCATTTTAACGGTCATTTGTACGCATCTGATTAATCACAGGGTTGACAACGTTACCTCATAAAAATAACTCGTTACCGTTATCATTCCTTTTTCTAAAAAGTAACTCGTTATCGTTACTCGTTATTGATTTTTAAAAATTATTGATTTGTAAATTATTGATTTGTAAAAATAACTCGTTATCATTACCGTCACTCAAAATGTAATAAGTCGTTACTTTTTCATTACTTTTTTTCTTGATTCTAATAGAATATTATATAGCGTTTTTCATTAGCAGAAGTTGTGCGCACTCAATGCACATTAAAGCCGTTATACACAACTCTAATCTAAATGAGATATTTGAGAGGATAAAATGCCTAAAGTATATTTTATCAAATAACATAATAAAATGTATTGAGGATTTCGTAGTTTAACTCGTTTCGTAGTTTAACTTATATTTTTACTATATCTTTACGTCAATTTTATAGCGACTTTAAAGTGCACTGAATGTAGTTAGTTCTTAATAAAAAATATTATTATATGCAGATTCTTGAGATAACTATAAAAAAGATGGAAGAATTCTATTTTTAGTAAAAGAAAAACTAAAAAACTGATAAATATATATATATATATACGCTCTAATTATAAAACTTTTACGTAAATAGAAATAAGAGAAACGATAAAAGTAACTAGTGAAACTAGTCATTACCATATCCCAAAAATTAATGCGTTACTTGCCAACCCTGGCTAAGCGTCTACTCAGCATGCTTGTCAGTACATGTCGTCGTGCTGAAAGATGGATAAGACGTATAATTTCTTTATGATTTTTCACGAGTTCGCGAAGCGACTCCCACCCTACCCCATCTCCCCCCTGTCTAAGAATACATGACTTCCACGCGAAGCGATCCTCCTCACCTTCTCCCTTGCTTAGAGACGTACGTGGAACGCCCGAAAAATTTAATTTAATTTAATTTAATTTAGTTTATTGCAAAGCTCAATGAAAAAGATTATTACATGTTAACAGAGTAATAGACAAAATTTGATATAGACTACAGTAGACGTAAACATAAAATACAATAGACAATAGTAGTTTGCAAATGATTATACGTCAGCAAAATTGCAAAATTTACAAAGCCTATCAGCAACAAAACCGGAAATAAGATAACAATGCAATAAGAAGTGAACTGAAATCATACATACACTCATACACTCACACACATACACACACGCGCATACATTCGCAATATCAATTTCATCAGTCTCGCTTAAATACTATGAATAACGCGAAGTAGCGGAATGAAAAAAGAACAAAGAAGGAGAAGTTTTTATTGAATTAGAAAGAGAATTAAAATATTTGATAGAGGTATATAGTAGAAAGCGATACTTAATGATGTATGGGGAAGGATAAGTAATTTTGATATCTAGTGACAAAAGGATTAAAGGGTTAGGTGTTTCCTGAGGTTTAAAAAAATCGAATTTTTTTGCTTAAATCGTTAGCTTTTAGTCATAGAAATGCGATGGAAAGTTTTGTAGCGAAATTGCATCTGTATCATGTTGTTAGAGTCGATTATTACAAAAAAATCCTCTTGAAAAATTTTAAACATATTTTTCTCAAAACAGCATTTTTTAAAACGATGTACAACATAATTTTTATAATTTTCATCAGAGTTACTTGAAAATTTTACACAATATTCTTCTCAATAAATTCTGCAAAAAAATACGTAGGCTTTTTTAGAAATATTGAAAACTTTTTTACAATTAATATTTTTATACAAAAATTTTAAAACAAAAATGCAATTTTTTTGTAAAATAATTGTCATTTTGAGAAAAATCAATATTTTAAAAAATCCCTACATACTTCTCTAGTTTTTGACATGTAGATAATGAAAAGTTTTTGTATTTTGTTCAGCGTCAAACCGTGTGCCAGAAATCCTGTACACCGATTCGAAGCTGTAGAAAAGAAAAATTCAACGAGTGGGTCAATGTGCCACTATTTTCGAATATAAGGTTAAGTTAATAAAAAAATATTTTTTTAGTTTGGTATATATGTACAATAAAGTAAATCCTCCAAACAATTTTTGATCACAGTTATTTATTTACCCAAAAAAAATTCTCAAACTTTATTTTAAGGACTCAGAGGTGATCTAACCCCTTAAAAGAGGAATGACAGAATTCAATTGAAGGAGATATCGCAGACATAGAGGAATATTAGAGTGAAAAAAAGAAAATATAAGACAGCACAGGAGAATGAAACGTTACCATATCTTAAGCCAGCCAGATCTCTGGTAATACGGAGATATATGGTCGTATTTACGAACGCAATAGGAGAAGCGAAGATAAGAATTTTGGATATGCTATATACGATTTAGCAGATGTTAGTTAAGAGCCGAAACATAGACAACATCAGCGTAAATAACAGGTAATTTAGAAATGAGGAATTTTTGAGAGCAGGAAAAGATATGACGAAGGGAATAAAGAAGATGAGAATCTTATTGAGCAATCCGACATTTGACCTGTGATTCGAATGTCCATGAAGAATCAACATGGACACCAAGAATCTTAAGAAGAGAAATGAAGAATTGAAAACAGAGTTAAGAACAATCAAAGAACTGAATACGGGATAATGTTGAGGAAACCCATAATCAGCAAGGATGATTTAGAAGAATTCAGATGCAACGTCATTAGTGGACCATTTGGCAATAGATTTTAAATCTGTATTCAAAGGCGAACAGGTTGCTAAAGCATCGATGAGTAAAAGGATTTGAGAAGAATTACATCAGCTGCATATATGAATAGTTCGGAAGATAGAGAAATATTAGATAGAGACAAATCAGAGACAAAAATATTAAAAAGTAAAGGTACAAGAACTCTGGGGTACACTATAAAGAACGGTACGAAAAGAGGAGAAAAGAGGAAATAATATATGAGAACTTGCTGAATACAATTTATAGAAATGAGCGGATTAGGAAGAGGGGCGGATGAGAAAGAATACATGGCTTGAATTTGACTAGAAGTAAGTCATGATTGACAGTATCGAAAACTTTTGTGAAATATGCAACAATGGAAGTAAGGCGACTATTGTCGCCTTACTTCCATTGTTGCATACTTCACAAAAGTTTGAAATTACGAAGCACGACGTCAGAGATGTGAAGCAATTCCGTTGTTGTGCTATGAGATCGACGAAAACCTGATAGGAAAACTGATAGGAAAGATATTAAAATTTAAGATAAAGACATTCAGTTGTAAAAAGCAAATATACTCAAGCAGCTTTGAGAGAAAAGGGGGGAGCGAGATGAAGGGGAAGAGAGGCTATGAGTTTTAGGAATAGGAAGAACAATTGAATGTGTCCAAGAGGAAAGGTACTGTGAGAAAAAGAGAAATTTAATATATAGAGAAGGGAATCGAGAGACATTGAGGAAAGCACAGTAAGAGTATGCGTCCGGAAAGATTCAGAGGCTCAGCGGAAGTCAGGCGAATGCGCTTAAGAATATTATAGAGATCAGGAGGAGATAGGAATGATTGGAGCAAAGTTGAAGGTTTTGAAAACATGAGGAGAGGAAGAAAGAAGGTGAGTAATATAGTTAAAGGAATAAGACGAAGAAAATACAAGGTGTCGAGAAAATGACTATTCAGGAGGGAAGGATTTCTAGGTGCAAAGGTACAATAGCAGGTGCAAAGGTACAATAGCAGAGGGAGACTGTGCACCGTCAAGGGTACGGAGATTTTTCCAAAATTGGAGCGAGGAATCGATCGCGAGGAAAGTAGTGAAGAAGAACTTTTTCTCACGATGAATCGCAATATTCACGTCGTTCCACGAACCCTGTAATGCTGTCAGTCAGCAAGAAACTGTGATCTGTACCTAAGAAGGGCATGTTTCTTCAACTCAATAAGCCGTCGAACTCAATCAGACTGCACCATTCAGTCACGACACAATGGAACGAGAAACACGCCTACCATACAAGTAATTGGGGTGAATCAATAAAAACTGTAATAAGAGAGGTAGTAAAGTGAGAGACCACATCAGCATGCGACACCGCGTATAAAGGGGACCAATCTATCAGCCCCAACTCATACTCGATGTCTTCAGGCTTGATTGAATGTTACGCAATAAAGATATACGATTAGGATGTGGACGAATAGCCAGCGTTGCATAGATGATAAGATGATCACTCACATTGATCGTATTGTCGACATCGCACTCACCTACATTAATGCTCGACGACAAAAATAAGTTCCAAGATGGTTGCCGAATTACATGTTAAGCGAGTTGGAACATCAATCAATTGCTTAAGAGAAAATAGCAACGCGATATCTATAAAATTTATTCGATATCGGTTTGATCGAGCATGTCGACATTGACACAATCGTGTCAGTTATACATGCCGCACAGGATAGGCATGATTCTGTATAATGCAAGTCGGAAAATGGTGTATCAGGAGGGCGATATACGCAGATGACCGCCACCCGACCGCGAGCACAATGAAGAGATACAGCAATAATGTCGGTGAGAATACCCACCGGCGATACGTCCAAGCCGATCAGGGAATTGGAGAGACTCCTTGACATATAGCGTGACACCACCCACCACGGTGGCCGTGGATCTATCCAAGCGAACGAGCACGTAATTTTCAATGCCGACGAATCCAGAATCGACTAAATTCCATAACCAAGTCTCCTCGATGGCTAGAACATCCAAACGGGGTGGAAGAAGGAGATAACGCACTAACTCTCACCACAACGCAATATGCGAAATAAGCGATCTAATAAATGCGCAAAACGCAGTCTACTAATATGGGAGACACCCTTTTCCGTACTCGAAAATTGAGACGGATCTGCGGGATATGAGGGAGTCACTGAGGGAGGCAGATCCTCTACCAAATGCAAGCGGCTAGGACAGAGGAGTGGGATGAAAGGTAGTGGACGAGGGAAAACAAACTTGAGGATGGAGAGAAGTGAATTCGGGGAGGTGTAATGATACGAGGGTGTACTGTCATTAATGAAAATATGTAATCCTTCTTCGTATTCAAACGTGTCCCATACCATGCGCCGTCGAGCCTCAGTAAAAGTGCACCACTCAGATGTTGTAGCCTGCTCGCAAATAGAGATCCTACCGGCCAGAAGCAGATGGCAGCCTATTCTTCCAATGAGCCCTGACGATTAGCTCATTGTGTCTTGCTATTGTCATAAATTTGACAATAAGTGTAGACAAGGATGAGTTCCTGCCAGGAATCCTGAAGGCAATCTCCGATGCAGACATCGAAACATTAAGAGAGGATGAAATTCTTGTTATAGTCTCAGTGCAATTCTCTGAAAAACAGACTTAATACGATGAGTTCATGGTCCCTTTTTCTCATTGATTATGCGCTCAAAATTAGTAGCCAGTTCATCCAACAAGATACGAGAATCACTGGCAGTGATCGCAAGACCAGCACGCATCTTCCCTTCTAGCCTGCACAGCGCTCCTCAAGAATGATCTGCCTTACATCCATAGCAATCAGATTAGCAAATAGGCCATCCGTCGCCGCCGCCAGTTAATTCGCTGCATCCTCGACATCCCCGAGTCGTTAAAGTATTCCATCATCTTTATCATCTTAGTGTTAAATGCCTTCAGAATGGGCTCGAGACGATCTAAAAGACTAAGTCCTGATTCAATTCTGTGTTCTATTGAGAAGATGGATTTAGTTAGAGTAGACAAGAAGGGCTTAACTATAGAAAGAGCTGATGAGAAGATATTTGAGAAGAATGCAACCGAATTCCATCAGTTTCATCAGGTAGAGGTAAGAGAAAAGGCGCCGAAACGCCGTCAGCCGAAGAAACAGCAACAGCTCCAAGCAAAGGCAACGATGCTTTTCCTCCAGTCGCAATGATAGAAACGCAATCATCGAAGGGACGCAAACCATTGTCAGCGCCACACAAAGTGCAAGGGCGCTTACGCAAAATAAAACATTTATTACACGTCGACTGACTCATATTAAAGTAGACGATAATTAAATTGTATAAAGAAAATATATTTACGCGTAGGATCGTACAACAAAGACACACAGTAAATTAACAAAATAATTATTTGTATCTGTGCCTGTCTTTTAAACAAAAGCAGAAACGAATGACAAATCAATGTGGAAAAAATCATTTTTTAAATATTTGATCTTGAAAATAGCCTTGTCGACAATTATTATATTCGCAATCAGAGCATCAAAATACAGTAATACAATATGTCAAGCGAAAAGAAAATCAATGGATTTAACTTTTCGAAACTCTAATATCGATGTATGGTTTTATTTTATTTCCATTTGATCTCCTTTTGTTATGTATTACGTTATAAATAAAGATCAAGATTGAATAGATCGCTTTGTTATTACCATTTTCTAGCTTAGTTAACAAATGCAAAAACAATGTTGTGTATAATTTCATTTTTGTTCGGCCTCCTTTTATTATAAGTTATAAACAAATATTTATTATCTAAGTTATAAACAAATAGATATCGATGACGAATAAATCGTTCTTTTATTATTTCCTAACTTTGTTAACAAATATCGGCATACAATTTTATTTCCATTCGACCTGCTTTTGCTAAATATTATTATAAATAATAGAGTTTAACAATGAAATTTTCGACCATTTCGACCATTAATTTTCGCAATCAAAACATTAATTTCTAAATCGTCGAATATCCGTCATCAATGTTTGGTGCGCAGGGAATGAGGATTCTGCCTGGCAAGAGTCCCGCGCCCCGCATACCACCAAACGTTTGGAATATACAGGCTAGAAACCCTCTAATCAGAGTCGCAAAATAACATTTTCAATTTTGATTGGTGCCATTTTTCAGCAAAAATCGGAAATAGCCATGGCGCAAAATTTAAACTCTAAAGCATGGTTTTAAATAAATACATTTTTCATTAGATAATAAATTTTATTTATTTCATAATAAGATGCATCGCCATTGTTTTATTATCAAAACAGCGTTTTTTATTCTTTATTTCTTTTACAAGCTACCTTACATTTAAATTATATTGTAGTAATATTACAAACTTTGTAAAAATTTTCAAATTAAGGTTATGACATTTAGATATTATAAAATTATACTGTATAACGAACAATTTTTCTAATAGTATTTTTAGATTTATATTCACTGTAAGTACATTTTGTTTTTCACATTCTTAAAATATATGTTCCATTTGCAAAAATACATCGAATATCGCTTGGTTTACATAAAATAATGTATTATTTTATGCCATAGAGATATAAAAACATCCTAATAATCTAAATAGAAATAATAGCTACAACATAAATAAAATATGAAAAACCATTCTCCCGGTTATTGAAGACCGATTTTCCCCCACTTCTCTCTCTTCTACTCACAATTCTCTTCTTTTCCTTCATCACTCTAACAAGTAGCGTAATATAAAAAAGGAACGACCCAGAGGAACAGCTTAGTATCAGGCTGCTCCTCGCCAAATAGATTGCAAGGTTCACGAAACATTGGCATTCCAAGAATGGATTTGGACACAGAGGAAACTCCCGCGAAACGCATAATCTTTATAAAATAATGTATCTTTTTTGAAACAACGTATTTGTATTAGTTTAGAATAATAAAATGTTTTGTTTTTTGTATAATATTCCGAACAGAACGAATACATTCTTTACATAGCTCAGAAGTAAGCTGTGTTATATAATCAGCAATATTATACATAATATATTCATGTCTACATTTTTAAAGGTAAGAATGTTTTCTAATTTTACTTTTATTCATCAATTTTATATTTGTATCTGAAATTTTGTTTTCTTTTTTGAAGGAATAAAAAGCCTGATAAATAATCATCTTCTTCATAGTTGTTTTGTGAAACATGTCTTATATATTGGGAGTACAAATTAGTTTGGTCCGTTCAAAAATGCATTTATTTCAAAACAAAATGAATGAACAGATCAATTAAAGTATTGTCCATCGCTGCCTACTACTTTTTCCCATTTCTCAGGCAATTTTTGAATTCGAATCTCGAAAAAAATGAGTCCCGTCTTTGAAGGCGATCCAATTTTGGAGCCAATTTTCGATTTCTGCGAAAGAAATGAACCGGTGACTTGCTGCATCCTTCGAAACAACCAGTCAGAAGGAGCAATGTCCGGAGAATACAGCGGGTGCGGTAAAACATCTCATTTGAGCGTTTCCAAATATTTTTTTACGACTTTAGCGACATGAGACCAAGCGTTGTCCTGAAAAAGAATAACTTTATCATGTCTTTGCTCGTTTTCGGCCGTTTTTCTCGCAATGCATGGCTCAAACGAATCAATTGTAGCCGATACCGATTGCCCGTAATGGAATCGCCAAGTTTCAGCAGCTCATAGTAAACAATCCTTTTGGTCCCACTAGATACAGTGGTGTTGATGTTGAGGTCGATGGCAACGATTGATTGGGCTTAGCGTAGTATTTTTTTTTCTTGGGGTTGTCGTAGAATAATCACTTCTCCAGTCACAATCCGATGCAAAAAACCTTTTCTCTGTTGTCTTTGAATCAGATGTTCGCAAGTGAAAAATCGCCTTTCAACGTCTCTCGGTTTCAGTTTATAAGGCACTCAATTCCTTGTTTTTAAACCATTCCCATGACTCTCAATCGTACAGAAACGGCTTGTTGAGTTACCCCCAATTCTGCAAGCTCCTCTTGCGTTTGACTCTGATCTTCTTCGAGTAATGCCTCTAATTCTTTGTCTTCGAATTTTTTTGGCTGTCCAGAGCGAGGCTTGTCTTCAACGCTGAAATCTCCATCCT
>Ga0157363_1004793_pt1 | contig 12540 bp, 5 predicted proteins | sample AttsexASBM1_FD_111477 | JGI IMG/M metagenome (GOLD analysis project Ga0157363, IMG submission 111477) | Fungus gardens microbial communities from leaf cutter ant in Ribeirão Preto, State of São Paulo, Brazil - Atta sexdens ASBM1 | ecosystem: Host-associated > Fungi > Mycelium > Unclassified ...
GTTAAAGAACGAGAGATGAGCTCTTTTTTTTATAAAAAACTGTCGAAACTTTTCTTATGTAATTTTATAGCATAAACACTTTTAATGATTCAGAAAATAAAAAAATTTATAAAATCTGTTAATGAATTTGATGTATGTAATAAATGTCAGTTTTATGAGACTTAACGTTAGTAATAATGCGTATATATTGTTATAATATACCATTCTATATACTTCCTGGCGCCTCTCTTTTTTGATACATATTCGGTCCAAGTGCGTGAAATGTATTCTTAATCTAATTCATAGAATTACGAATCATATTTACATAATTTTATTACGTAACAATAACATTGTGTCTCTCAAGAACGTTATTTATAATTGTTGGCTATAATTATGATAGCTTTCATGGAATTGAAAACAAAGAAAAACATACAAGAAACAGAGGAGAGATATATAAAAAACAAGATTAAGGAACAACGAAAGATATGATTTGTCGCGATATTTACATAACGTTTTAATTCGTCAGGATTTAAGTTTGAATTAAAGGGATGCAGTGATTAGAAAATACTTAATACAATTATGTTGCTAATGAATCGGTACATTACGCAATTGTCGTATATAAGAAAATAATTCCTTTTTTTACGAGAAAAACGGTCGCGATGCAGGGCGGTTCTGAGGTTTTTCAATGACCGTGGATAAAGGCTAATAAACTTGCTGATACTGCTCCGATAAAATGGACGCGCCATAGGCAAGAAAGAAAACAATAAATATTAAACGTCTCACTAGACTTCTATATTGCACTAGAACTTCTTCTCCACTATCTAGTAAAATGGCAAATAGAGGCTATTACTCTCCTATAAAATACTTATCCTCTTACATATGTACAATTTAAAAATTGCTACCATTTTTTCACTTTTACCTTTAGCTATTACTAATATTTTCGTTTGTCTGAATGTATTTCATCCTCTTTACTTAAAATATTTTTCTAATGTTGGATACACACGATCACGCGTTTGATAAATTTTCTTGCAATTTTTGTACCAGATTTGTAAGATTAAAATTAATCGAAAGCAACTGATAAGTTAAGATCATTGAAAAGTATATCCAATTATGAGATAACTTTGTAATTAGGTCTCTATATCGTTGATTTCTGTATTTGTTAAGAAATTTAAAATAATTAAAACAGATTAAAAAAATTAAAATTATTAAGCATAATAATTAATTTTATTGAGTGAATTGATGTATAGGATTTGCTGGAACACATATTTCATTATATAATTACGTATCGTATATTTTTATAGAATAAAAATAATAATGAAAGAAATTTTGAACTAATTAATATTACAGAATTCAATGATAATATGCTTCAACTTGAAATGAAACCAAATTGAAATCAGACGAGGAGCCGACATTTTGGATCTCATGTCACTTGCTCAGTCCTATTCTATCTGTCAAGGTTCTAAAGACAACTTTTTGATTGGTTAACCCTTCTCGACCTGCCAATGTAGAGAATGGATTTCCAATGTTAGCCTAAAATCGAGCAAACTCTCTTCATTTTAATTACAGAATTACGACTTTAATTTGAGTAATTTTCTATTTATAAATAATTGATTTTATAAAATTCTAATATTATATTAAGTATCGGTCCTCATTCGAGATTGTCTTGTCTTTATTTATTAAAATTTTTATATTATTTTTTTTTTCAATAAGTGCAACACAGTTTTTAAGATTTTTAATAAATTACGTTTTGAACTTGTAAGATATGAACACTCTTTCAATTTTATTTGGGCAAAGCTAATATTTTAACTAAATAATATGTCGAAATGTATTTTTAGTTACAAAGTGAATCATTAAGGCGTATATCCAACTTTAGAAAATATAGCGCAGAAAATTTTAACAATCGCGACTTGCAGCACGACCGTTTCGACCGTATCCGAAACTGACCGTGCTTTCTTGTTCGCTATTGCGCCTTACCTTCCGTTAAGAGGATGTCGCTCTCATACTCGAGAATTTCGTTGTCGTCACAGATTCTTTATGTCGGCGAACAGAAAGAGATATATGTAGACGTAGACAGTTAGAGCCATCGATTTCGGATTATCCATGCATCCGATATTAACCATACTTTATATCGGGAAACAAAACCGGAAAACTAAACTCTCTTTCTGGCGCACACTGGTTGGTTCGCGCAAAAGTGGAGACCAGAGCGTAAGCGCTGATCGCATCCTTGATATCGGATCAATAAGGAGATTATTATTAATCGTCGAGTCTGAAAGCAGAATATGCACCGAGACTTAAAACAATCCCCTCGTTGTGTCGTTCGCTCTGTTTCTCTCTTTCTCTTTTTCCTGCCCTTTCTTCTCTTCCCCGTTTTACGAAAATAGTCAGCGCATGGCGCATGGCGGATGCGCGGACGATCATAAAAAATACGAACAGAGTATAATTAATTCGTTTACTACGTACTACAGTATTGCTTTAATATGATATGGTACAGTCTTTTCACTGATTGTCCAATATCACTACGTAAAACATTTTTCTTAGCTCTGTTAGTTTGTTCCTCTCTTTCTCTTTCTCTTTCTCTCTCTCTCTCTCTCTCTCTCTCTCTCCCCCCTCCTTCTCTCTCTGCCTCTTTCTTTCTCTCCTTCCCTTTTCTTTCCCTTTCTTTTATTATTTCACTCTCTCTCTCTCTCTCTCTCTCATTTATTCTTTTCTTTATCTTTTTCTAAATTTCAACTCCTTGATTCTGCCTTACATACGCAACATACATTCACTCGTTCACATGCATACTATCGTTCTCTTCACTGTTTACACTGCACTGAGCGTCTTCATTAGGATTAATATCACTTTTTCTTCGGCGCGACGTATCCGCGCGTCGTCTTTATAACAAATACGTACTTTATATTTTATGTTTCGAGTTGTACTTTTCAAGACGCGTTGGTAATCTTTGCTCTTCGCCGTTCACTTGTCATGACAAGCTCGTCCGTGAAAAACGAACGACGAAAAGGCTCTCTCTCTCTTCCTTTTTCTCGCTTTTCAAACCCGTCGGGATCATCCTCCGACAATCGATTGTGCCTTCAATGATTATTGCTCAGTAAATTATTGCAATGGCGACCTAGTGATTTACGATTGTTTCCGATGTGTTTTTTTGTGATATAAATATTGTCGATTTGTGACTATGTAAAATATTACAAGCTCAAAAGTGAAAAATTATTAAGATCGTAATTGCGTTAAGGATATAATTTATTGATGATCCGTATCAACAGACAATATAATGATGTCGAAAATTTTAAATATCATTGTATTAGAGAAACTTACACAAATTTTTAGTTTAGTTTGTCTACTTTATAAATTTTTTATGTCTACTTTATAATTTTTTAGAAATTATAAGAATTGAAAGAATTATGTTGGAAAGTTTTTCTTTAACATTTAGATATTCTTTGTGTATTATTTTGATTGTTTGATAAATAATTTGCAATGTGATTTTATAAAATATGATAATATACACTTAAAGATCTTACGACCTCTTAATTTGTGTAATAATTATAATTATGTATTCATAAAAAGTGATATTATAAACAAAATCTAATATTATAAATATTATAAATGAATCTTAATAAAAATTCGTTAAACTTTTTTACTTCTTAACAAAAAAAAATAAAATATTTCTTATTGTACATTTATTTTATATGGATTATAGGATTTCATATATTGGTTTTCAAGAAATATGATAGTGAAATCGGTGCCGAACAGCGATTTCAACCGCGAATGCCATACGACGAGGGGTCGAAGGGCAAATAGCATCGTAAACTGTTTTATCGCTATCGTTGGTAGTGTATTTCTTGATCTTGTAGTTCTTCGGATTGCTTGAAGGCTCTTTATTTCTGATGATCAGAAGAAAATATTAGTTGAAGCATTATAATAATAGAAATATTTGAATTGAATTAAATTTTTGTTTCTAATTATTCTCATAAAATCACAATACAAATCTACATTTTCTCTTTCTTTTTCTGCTTCGAATAATTTAAGATATTGTAATATTGAATGACTTTCTAACAAATCTTTATTTTTACATATTTTTTGAACTTAATATATAAATTTTCTCTTGATGAAAAAAGAATTATCCATAAAATAAAATATCGTATTAAGTTATAAAAGTTAATAATTGATTGCAAGAAAAAATTATACTTAAAATTTGCCCGCTAAATTAAAAAATATTGCACAGCGTATATTTTAGTTAAAAGAAAACTTTAACATGTATTGTGGGTTATGAGCAATATATAGTCTTAAAAAAAGATAACAAATATATCCTGTTCAGATGAAACGCACGAATCGGACGATATTTACGTAGTCCTATAATATTATTATCCAACACAAATCCATCGCTACAATGCTTACTGCTAATGTAAATGAAAATACGAAGAAAGCGTTTATATCCCCCTAGTGCAGAATTTTCCATTTTCCAAAAAGCATACCGTTGAAAGCGTTATGCATTATTGCAGCGATCAGTGTTTTTTCTCGGCATTATCTGCATATCACTCGCATTCGTTTTTTCGAGCGAAATAAAGAGGCGCAATGTGCGTTTGAATTTGCTTATTTATTTCAACATTAGGATATAAGACATATCTTCAATATTTTCATTAAAGCAAAGTCAATTAGAGATTTGTTAATTAATAGATATAATATAAAAAGAAATGACTCACTGTATATTAGAAATCATAGTATTGCAACAACTTCCATTGTGGATGAAAACGCGGCGATCAATTTGATGGATCAGACTGATTGCGATATAAATTTATATTTACTGTTATGATACTGCGATAATATCCATCGTGAGACATTCGTAAACGCGTCACCAGCGTTTTCATTGCATCGATTATATAACGTCACGAGAGATAATCGTGTTAGCTGAAGAGGAGAGAGAATCGCGAACCGAAACGGGTCAAGAATAGCTCCCTGCAACCGGTGATTCCAGAATATGCGTTTTAAAGCATATTACACACGCGCAGTGATAACAAGCGACTCTTCAGCCTGTGACAGTTTCGTGTACCGATAGTATCGTCTGCCCGTAGTATCGAGCCATTCGTTTTAGTAACCGCGAAAGACTGCCGCAGATAGATATCCCGATGACGTTGATCCGTCGACAATGATTTGGAATCTCCTCATCGATGATGACTACCGGCGGAGTCGGGGAAAGCCCGCCTTGACAGTTTTGGGCACTTCACGGCCAACCCTGAAACTCAGTCAGAGGTTCAGGTTTGGGCTCGAGACTAGGCAGCTGGTACGGTCAGTTTTGCTGTCACAAGCCACCCTCGGGTCAATGTTGAGCCGCGAACTTCATGCGCTTCTGCTTCTGCCGCTGATTGCAGAACCAGACTCGTACGACGTTCTTCTTCAAGTCGAGCTTTTCCGCGATCGCCGCGATCTTCTCACCGGACGGCCGCGGCTGTACCGCGAAATACGCCTCTAACGAGCGTTTCTCTGGCGCAGCGATGCTTGTACGCTTCCGTTTCTTTTCACCGGCTGGTAATACCGAAGGTGCGTCCGGGTCGCGTCGCTTATTCTTCGCCTGGGCCTCCGCCTCCTCCAGCCACGCCTGGAGGATCGGCTTTAGGGCGATCATGTTGTTGTGCGAGAGTGTGAGCGATTCGAAGCGACAGATCGTCGACTGCGAGAGAGCGCCAACACCCGGTAGCTTGAGATTGGCTAGCGCTTTGCCAACATCGGCTTGCGTAACGCCGAGTTTGATGCGCCGTTGTTTGAATCGCTCGGCGAAGGCCTCCAACTCGCGCGGATCGGTATCTGCGTCAGGATGTAGACCCGCCGCGGCTGCAGCCGCGGCCGCTGCAGCCATCGCCGGATGATGATGCGCCGGATGCGGCACGCTGCCGCCACCGCCGCCTAGGTTACTGTGATGATGATGATGACTCATCATACCGTTCATGCCGCCGTATACGGAGGGACCGTGGATGCCCGCGTGATGCCCCGGTCCACCGCCCGTGCTTTCGGACATTGGTGTCAGTGTTGTCATCGAATTTGCTGGATCCAGCATGTCGAGACTCTCCATTCCTGGATGGCTCATCTGGAACATGCAAATTAAGAGTCTTTAATTCGAATACGTGTTTATTTTGTTAAGAACATTCTTTTACGTTCGACGGTGCCGAAATGTTTTTGGAGTATCTGTTGAAAGTTTTAGTTAGTTGACAACGTTAGTTAGTCGTACGAAATATATTGATGGTGACATCCTTTGATGAGATGATACAAAAGCTCGTATTCTGTCATGACAATCTTATTCGTTTCAATCTTGTAGTAATTATATGTGTATAAGAATAGAATAAGATCTATATTAAAGAGCCTTATTATTTGGTATTTACTATTTTGTCTTTCCTTTTTCTCTTTTAGAAAACCTATGTTCATGTGATTGGTCTTAATTTTTTAAATATTCTTCATATACAATGAGATTTTGTAACATACTTAAATATTTCAAAAGAGAGAAAGAGATTTCTCTTTTATCAATATTCTTGGTTTATTCTTTAATATGTGTGATAATTACTAAATTGATAATTAACAATACACATCAATAAAAGGAAACATGTTTGTTGATCTGATCAACTTCAGCACAGTCGGATGCAACTTATATTAAAAAATTAATTGCTATTTTTTTTTGTTAATTGCTCTTGATTTTTTCAGCGGATTTCGGTCTTTCTCTTTCTAAACCAGTATTATTTTTTGTAACTCGGCTGGAGCAACAAATTCGGTAATAGAATAATTAATTAACAATTAAATAGCACTATAAAAAGATGTATTTATTTTTAATTTTTTACTATTTCTTATAGCTGTACTTTAATTTTAAGTTAGCACAACCATTATTTTCCAAATCCATTGGTCAAAAAATCGAAATTAAGAACAATTAATTAGAAAAAAAGAATAGCGGTTGGTTTTTATATGTGTGTAAGTCACATTTGATTATGTCAGAATTTAACAGATCTAAAGAAAACTTATAATTAATTTAAGATAATCGTTCATAATGAACGTTTTCTAGCAAGAAACATAATGTAAGACAGTGAATTATTTCATCCTCACTTAACATTAGAAAACAGGAATAAAATGATTTACTATGTATTACAGTGTTTTTTTTTTTCAGAGAAAAGTCCAATACCAATTAAACATAAATAATATCTAAATTAAACACATATTGTGGAACAGAGATTAAAAATAAATCATTAAAAACATTTATTAAAAAAAAAAAACAAAATTAGTATTAATAGCACTTTCTAATTATTAAAAAGTGATATTAATAATTAAATATGTTAAAGATATCTTGTATTGAAAAAATTCGAGATATTCGCTTCACGTATACGTATTATTCAAGAAAATGTGTAATATAAAGTGAAATGTATAAATTCGGAGGTGTTTGAAAGGTCTGCTGAAAGGCCGGATGCGTATCGTATCGTCGAGTTTGCGGAAATGCGTTTTGATGAAGCACCATCAGTGGTGTGGGAGAGATATGAATGAAGGGGATAAAAAGCAAAGTTAGGTCGAGTACGGTAGAGAGAGTAGGAAATATGTACAAGCTAACATATATAATTATGCTACACGTGCCGCGACCGTCGTCACGAATGCAAAACGCACCTCCAGCATAACTCTTTACAAATTATTTATGAACTTCTTTCATATTTTTCTTCTCTTACACTCTGCTGTTACATACAGCACGTGTTGTGGCATGCTGTTAACTCGTTTTCTTAAAGCCAATATCGGATATTCATCTGTTGAAACGAAACAGAAAATGCCACGAATCAAATGCGATAAATCGCAAATTAAGGACGAATAAATGAGAAAGCTATTTTTTGAAATGGTGTTTTGTTTATTTGAAAAAAGTACAAAGAAAGTATCTTCTAATTTTTTGTTTCTTCCCTTTGAATTTGGCCTGTTTTTTTTTTTTACAGAAATGTTCCAATATACGCTTACTGTGATTTTTATTCAAGTCGATTGATTTTTTCAATTAACTTATTTTAATTGTTAATCTGCTTTAATACATAATTTATTTATTGCGTACTTAAGTATGTAAGGTACTACGCACACGCGTATGATCTTGTTTACACACATGAAATTGTCTAGTCTCACGAGAGTATACTGAATTAACTAGACGCCAACACAGCAACGGTTTTGACCGTGGGGACAGAACATGTAATTAGAATTAGTTCACACGTATATTTCAGAAATAAAATTGTTCTTCATGCACGTACAATAAACTTATTAGATAACAATTTACATCGCAAGTGATAGTGATTGTCGATATAGCATATATGTGCGAAATTGTTTAAGGATTTTATTATAAAATAGCTTTTTATTTTCGTAAATAGAAAGATATATTATATATGTGTCAAAATCTATTTGTGTCAAATGCATAATGAGATGCGAATGAATTAGTTGTTGAACTATCCCTTAATTATGAGGCATGTCTACATTTTAATTAGCTAATTTCTTTCGTATTATATATTCTTCTAATAAATTATTCTTAGCTTTGTACGCGTAAAACTGTATCGTGTTTGAGTAGCACGTAACACTAAATATAGCGCCAAAATCACTATAAAAATCGCTACTAAAAATATCCACGTCGTTCTCAATCCGGCCATTACCTCACGTACATACATAAACGCTTATACGACCTCGTCGAGGCTTATACACACATACACGTACACGCGTAGGCAACACGCGCATCATCTATTCTCATGAGAACGGCAGTATAGTGAGCTAACTGGATGGCACGGTTTCGGTCGGCGGTGGTGCCCTGGGATAGCGCAGTTACATCAGAAATGCAGGGGGGTTGCGCTACATGGACGTTGGCGGGCAGCGTGGAAAAGGCAGAAGGTGGAAGCTGTCTGGAGCACCGGTAGCAAATATACAAGCATACGGGGGGAGGGGTCAGGGGGCGAGGGAGAAGAGGGGATTTCGTTGGGGGGTTGTCGGGGGTGGACTTGCCCAGGGGCGTACGAGGTAGGGCCCGAGAGACCTGCGCAATATTTCATCATTACGCTGACACGATGGTAGGGTTAGCCGGCTCCTATGTTTTGCTCTTTCTCCTTGCTCTATTGCCCACCTCACCCCTAATTTTTCTTTCTTCCCTCCTTGTTCACCCCGTTGTATTCACTTTCGATCCGCGCGCACATTCGGATCTCACGCGTTACGCATGTCGACTTGCTGTTTTTACATCGGTTCGACGTTTGTTTTTGCCTTTTTGCTTTCTTTCCTACTATGCACGTATTTAAAATCTTTTTATTACTCATCAATTACTTTTATATATGTAACTTATGTAGGTACGCGTGTTCTTTTTTTTTTCAATACGGTCAAAATACGGCGCATTTATTAAAACTCAATGCTCTGAAGCATAGTTGAATATCGTATGAAGCTGAAATTGAATAGTTATAGGATTTGATTTATTCCATCGCTGAAATTAAAAATCATTTATATATTTTTTCGCTTGCATCGTTTTCAGTTCAAAAATCTATAAGAGATTAATCCGGTAATCAAAGTAATAGAAAAAAAATTTTTTGTAAACTATAGTGTCATTAAGATTGACCGAAAATAGAATTTCTCTTAATTGCTTTATTCCCGTCGGTATATATAATTTGGAATTGTAATTGTTTATACATGTCTTCTTGAAAAACGATGATCTCTCATTAGTTACTTGTGAGAGGTTATTGTGACGAATATTATCTTAGTGATTAAATTGAGAGGAATTCCTTGCACGGAATTCGAGATTTGAATTCGAATCCCGACTGAGGTAATATTTTTCGCAACAAATTATTTTAAGATATTTATTAGCATCAAATTGTTAATATCCTTTTAAGATATCTATCAGCATCAATATCATTAAATTGCTTGTCAATTTAATATATGATTACTATCTTAGTTCTGTTGCAGATTTCAAGACGGTATAATATTTTGGCGCGTTTGCAAAATTGAATATATAGGCATATAAATGTCGCACCGCGACATATTTAAATACCAAATCCCCTTTTTGACCGAAAATAGGATTATTTATCCTAATTGATTATTAAGATACTTTAATAAATGCCAAAATTATCATCAAAAAATCAAGTCAGAAAATTGAATTTATGAAGCGGAATTGGTAGTAGAAAAATGGCGCAATAGAAATAATGATCAATTTAAAATACAAAGTTGTACATAATTTATATCTAACAAGTGGAGTCGAGGAAAAGGAGAGAAAGCGATTTATGACGATAAAATCACGTACGCAAATCCCACAGAAAGCCGACACGCGAGAAGTTGAACAAAACCCATATTGAACCCTCGCCGCAGACGCAGGTCCCGTGGACCCTTAGAATTCATTGCTCTCTATCTGGGGTTAAAGGGGGGAGGAGAGAAAGCATTACAAGCAGTCGTGACACGGAGATAATATACAAGCAACACGCCCCTACATTTAAGAACATCATTCCGGATCGATGCGCATTGGTTACCCGGCGTCGTTCTGCCATTGTGCTTCTATCATCAGCATCAGATTGCTCAAATTAGCATAAGGTACACGAGGCAACAAATTGAAATGCAATTCGCACGAAATCATATATGTATTATTGTGACCGTATCTAAACGGCGTAATCACGGCGCTGCGACTGCACTGCTGTTACACGATTATGAACGACGGTTGTAAATATAATACGGCTTATTAACCATTAAAACGCAGAAAATTAAAATCGTTGTCTGCATTGTTCGCGATATTAACAAATAAACTGCGTAAATTAAATTTTTCAATCTGCCAATTAAATATGAATTCAAAATTAATTGCCGCGCGTAATTAATTATTAGCAACGATTTTAACCGACCGTTGGATTCGTTGCATTTTATGGATGTATCATCTCCCCCCTCCCCCCTTCCCAGCTTGTATACGGGGGTTTACGAAATGGCAATAGCAGCCTTCAGCTTTTATCACGATAATTATCTTGCACGAATAATACTATTCTTTTTTTTTTATTATCAACAATTAAATCTCAGTACATAGTTATGATATCTAATGCAAGAATAAAAATAGAAATGCAAAATGGATAAACCATTTGATTTGATATTTGCAGCTAAATGTAGTTGCGATATGCATATTCCATACAATATTTAAACAGCTTAGTTTGCGCGATTAATATTTTTCATTTTTTTCTTCACAAAAATATATAAGATAGATTTTTTATTTTTAATGAAAGCTTTTTTTTCGATTTATAAAGAGAGAGTATCTATAATATATAGTTTATTTATTGACACACCATTAAATAAGACAAGACGTGTTCACTTTCTAACATTGTATTGTGGAATGTAATATGTACGATAGAATAAAATATATCAAAAATGCGGACTCACAAGGAGGTGTGATTGTACCTGATGATGTGGCCGGTTATTCGGGTGGGGGGTAGGCATATGTGCTCCGTGATGGTACACAGATACGGGATCGTGCTTCAGCGGCATCGGTGTCCCAGCGTTGTGCTTTCCCAAATCTGCTGCCAAAGCCTCCGCTCTTGAAAGTAAGCCATCTTGCAGACCACTATTCAAGCCACCGAATAAATCACCCTGAAACACAAAGTGTTACAATATGTTACTTATTGCATTAAAGCATTAAGTAATGTTTTGACAATCAGATAACTTGACGCACTTGTTACATTGTGATCTAATTGCAACATTTTTTTTTTAATTTCATCGTAATTAATACCACATTAATTTTTTCACAATTTTAATTACTGATTGTTACTGCTATTTTTGTACTTAAGAGACCATCATCCAATATTATTAATAATACTTTTGACTTGTAAATAGAGATTAGAGATCATTAATTGAACAAGTATCTTAATGCTAAATTAGGAGATCTTTTTCAGTTTTCATTTGTCAAATTTTATTTGAATATTTACATATAAAATTCATATTTATGTGCACATATATATACATATTTTTTTTGTTTGTTACTAATTTAGTATTTATTTATTCGCAGTTAATTACAAGCGTAAAGGAAAACAGATTAAATATCGTAATTTGCAAATGTAAATTGATTTACTTTATATGAGGATAATGCAAATAATGATTAGTTATAGCCTATTTATTATATAAATTCTTGTTGAATTTTATCCATTTGACGTTATCTGGGCAACAATGAGCTTGTATATTGGACGGCAACATGGCTGTGCGATCGATAGCCTAAAAATAGTTTTGTTATCCGAGATGTTCGCGTATTGTAAGTTTTTTAGGCTCAGACATAAATTTTCTATTATTTAAACTGAATTTTTTTATTTTTCTAAAATATTCTATTATTTTATTATACAAATTTAATTTTATTTCGAAGTGGACAACTAAACAAAATTTTTTTTTGTTAATGGACATATCTATTAATTTTGATTTAAGCAAATATATGATAGGTATATTGTAAATACTGCAAAAAGATATTTATTATCTAAAAACATTTTCTTATTCATTTCTTATTCATTAGATTTTTAATTATAACTTAAGATAATTATAATTTGGGATAGCGCAATGGATACATGTATGTAAAATTTTGAAAAAATTATTTTAAAC
>Ga0157363_1004795_pt1 | contig 12538 bp, 4 predicted proteins | sample AttsexASBM1_FD_111477 | JGI IMG/M metagenome (GOLD analysis project Ga0157363, IMG submission 111477) | Fungus gardens microbial communities from leaf cutter ant in Ribeirão Preto, State of São Paulo, Brazil - Atta sexdens ASBM1 | ecosystem: Host-associated > Fungi > Mycelium > Unclassified ...
ATCTTAATATTTAATAGATATTTAATAATATACATTTAATAAAAATAAATTTAATATTTAAATAAATTTAATATTAAATAAATTAATTTGTTTCTTAAATTTAATCTTTTCAGTAAAATATGAAGAATTAATAAATCGCAAAATAAATAGATATGATTTAAGTTATGTAAGAAAAACAAAATTTTTTTTTTAATTTAAAAATTAAATAGATTGCGGAAATATGAAATATACAAGTATATAAAATTCATATAAATAAGGAGCTATTTGAATTCAGATTTCTCATATAATATCAAGATAGCATACAAGATAGTTTTGCGTATATTTTATGACATATCTACATGTATATCTATATGTATATCTATATGTATAAGTTTTATTTTACTTTTAATCTGTATCAATCGAAAATTTTAATTAGCTTCTTTATCGTGTATAATTTTAAATTTGTTTAAAAAGAGAATTCTACCTGTTCTTATAGTTAGTACAAGAATCATCAGAAGCATATACTGTCTTCGTATTCAATGTCGATAGTTTTTCGATCGGACTGTTGGAAACTTTTATTTGGACTTTATTATTTATGGAATTTATTGAATTATTAATATGAATAACTACTGGATTCAAGTTATCTTTAGCATTGCTAAATGCTCCATGTTCGAAAGATGAAGGTGAATTATTTATGATAATTGTATCACTTGACTCATTGTGTATAAAGCACCTGTAATTTACTATATCGTTATTATTCTTATTCAAAGATTTTAGGTTAAGAGAAATATGTAAAATAAATGTTTATTATGTTTAATTTTATCACATTACATTATTATTAAAATAAAATTATATTGTTAAATTATTTCTCAGTAATTAATAATTAATAAGAAATTAAATAGATAAATTTCAGCTGATAATTCTCGGTTTTTATAAAAATAATTATTAAAAATAATTAACTAGGAACTAATTAAAAATTAACTATAAATTAGAAATAATAATGAGAATTGAAATTTATAATAATTTATTTATAATGATTTAAGCGATGTCTTACCTGGCATTATTTTGCATAATTAAGTTACAATCTTCTATAGTTTTTGATGGTATCTGGTACAATCTTTTATTTCGTGTCGGTTTTATTGGATTAGATGTATTTAGGTTTGGCAACGAGGAAACAACTTGTTTAACTTTTGATATCACTGTCGTATTATCTGGAATGGCTGTAGTATTCTTAGCAGAAATTTGTCTTTTATTATGTATATTAAGCGAAGATGTGTTAGTTATTTCAATTTCACAAACTTTATTATGATTGACCTCTTAAATAAGAAATATGACAATTAGATCGTTTATACATTTACAATTGATCTTTTTATCTGTTTTATATGTTACATACTATACAGCGAATATTTCAAATCAACAAACGACGAAAGCAGATTTCATTTGAATAGATTCCAACTTACTGTCCGTTTTCTTCTTTTCTTTGCGATTATGTAATACAATAATGTAATATACTAAAGCAACAGATGCTATTGCACCATAAGCTATTGTTTTATTGAAACCCCAAGTCGCCATTTTACTATCACTATTCGTAAATGATAATTTCACTTTAATGCGTGTAACGTGATGATTGCACGAATACTGCTTGAAGGAAACATCGAGAGTGACAATAATAAACTACATTTCACCAAGCAAACCTATAGCCAAATAATATGAAAGCAAAACATCTAGCATGCTTATATGATTTGTACACAAACAATGGATTCTTATTCTTGACACATGAGACATTATTGTAAATGCAATATAATATTATAAATTATAAATTTGTAAATAATATTAAATAATGATTATATACTATCGCCTAAATTTTGATTATAATTTGGATATAATAGAAATTATATTTTATTGTTTTTATTGTAATATCAAATTGAGACGTATAAAGGCTTAATATGCTGTTACAATATATATTTAAACAAACAGAATAAAAACAAGATACATGAATATTTAATATAAGAGTAATATTCAATTATTAATCGAGTAAAAAAATCATATAAAAAAAATCAAATAAAAAAGTGCAAAGAATTATTATGAAATCATTTTGCGATTGTATGCAAGAACAGTGCGATTACATAAAACGTGAAACATGCGAAACAATTTATATATTAATGTTTTTTCGGATCTTCCAAGTAATTCCAATTTTTCCAAATTTTAATATTATATGAATATAAGTATGAAATAGAATAATTTCACGTATGCGTTTGATAAAAATATACATGTTTGGTAAAAACAATTGCAAGAATTATCATTTAGTCTTAGAAAATTATTTTAGATAAACGAGTGGGAGTAAGTAACTTTTGAATAAATAACTTTTCAGGAAGATTTAAACATTTTTCTGTTTCTTTTTATTAAAAATAATAAATTGATATTTTACAAAAATAGTCAATTTTATTACGATTAAAATAATATTAAAAGAATGTTTTTATTTCACAAGCAAGATTATAATTTTAATTTTAATTTATAATAATTTATTATAATCTTAAAATTCAAGAAAACGCAACTATTGCTTTAATGACAATGTATGGTTATTAATTTATTATACAATATATTTATTTTTAAGAATATTTTGGTTGTTTAATTTTTATTTAAATGTAAATAAAAAAATTATATTGATTATTTTTATTTGTTATGAAATATACGTCATAAAAGGTAATTAAATAATTAAAATTATACAATATAGAATGATTATGTAATATCTTCTGATGTGATACCTTTCTTGTTGTGCATTTTTTCGATTTTTATACTTTTGCTTCAGTTGTGTATTTTTCTAATAGTGTATTGTATTGTATAACCTGTACAATATAGTGTTTTATTCACTATAATACAAATTGTTTCTACCATCACTTTCCGTTTTCTCGTTAATCACTTTGATGTAAATTCTAATCTAAGTAAATTGTGTCCTTAGACGGTAATCTAGAATACCGAGTTAGTTATTGTCAACTATTAAAAGATTCATTTAAATAGCTTAATTTGTTTGTGTAAATACAAATTCTCAGAAATTAAAATAATTTAAACTTAATTACAGATTTACAATTTAATTACAGATAAACAATTTATGTATTTTTAAATAGAAGAAAAGGCTATGTACGAACAATTTGAAAATTTCGCGATCTAACTCATAAATATATAATATTCAAAATATTATTAGCGCATGGTAGCGACATCTATATATTTTATATAAATTTTAAAGTTTAAACTTGTTCTGTTAAGAGTAATTTGTTGTAAAAATTAATTTATAAGCAAAACAGTACTGATGTCCATAAAATAGATGATTTGGAACACTGCTATATATATTAAATTTCTTTGTTAAATAAGGCTTAATACTAATAAAAATATTTAAAGAGATGAAAACTGTATTGAATACACTATCGTATACATTAGTAAAGAAGAACTGAGCTACAATTATTTTGAAGAACTTCCAAAAACGGATTTCCGTGATCGCATAAAAGCATTGGATCGCTAGATGAAGTTGCATAAAAGTTGAGGAAAATCACATTGAAAAATAAAAATTTGATACCTAAAGCTGTATGCTTTTATTGTTAGGTCGCAAAGTTTTCAAATTTACCTGTTATTATTTTCTTTTTTATTAATGCATTGAAATATTAGTTTTTTCGTTCTTTTATTTCTTACCTAACAATAATAAAGCGTTATAAAAATATAAACATTTCGGAGAAGAAGGGAGAAATACAGTTCGTATTTTAACGGTGATACTAAAAGCTATGTTGATACACGTTAATAATTTTATGTTCACGTATTTTATAAATATAAAAAAAAAGGCATTTTTGTTTCTGCTTTTTACGAAGAACAAATTGCTAAGACCGGAAATGGTCAAAGGTGATTTTGATAAATTGATATATATTAAATCAGCATCAATATATTCCATTAAAAATATCTTTATTCTACTCAGCGTGGGAAAAAAGATAAAACGTACATAGATGAATATTTAATGATGTATAATAGCGACCATATTAGAGCAGAAAACAAGTCATGCAAAAAAGTATCGTTGTGCAATCACAACGATTCATTACAATGTACAGACTACAGCATAAAAAATAAAACTTGCATGTAAGATAAAAAAAAGATGCTTTGTGTTAAGCTCTTGGATACAAAATGACAAAAATAAAATTTGACATTTAGGATGTTTCCTATAATTATAAAGTTTGGAATACATTTTCATGTAAAAATAAGAAACATTCAATTTAGAATTTATATCACATTTTTATATCACATTTATTCGATAATCGTTCAACCATATTGTATATTTTTCTTGCAAAACTTGTAACAAAAAGTGCAATTGCGCAATGTTTGAAGGACATAAGATCTATTTCCGTGATATATTTTGGTATTGATATTTATATTATGACAGGCAAAAATAAAATAAGTGTGCTAAAAACAAAACTTTTATAAATTAATTTGTACATTTTATTTATTAATTTTTATTTTTAGAATCTAAAATCGGTACAGTTATCGATAGTTCCGTTAGAATGTAACATATGCGCAATATAAGGTTTTTGCGGAATAATACATATGAAGGCTTATCAGACTTGTCAATCGAGCAGGATCGTTATTACCTGCAGAATCGTTATATCAGCGTTTGAGAATACGCCTATCAAATTACTATAGGAATTAATTATTGCGTGGAATTGTAATTATTTTTTTATATCTACCGCAAAGAACCTTGGTGTTTCTTCAAAAGATTAATGATTCTTTAATCGCTGTTGACAAATTTGCCTTACATTTTTAATGTACTAATGCATTAATACTTATAATTAACTTATGGAAACACAAATGAATGAAAACACCGTATTCAGTTAAGATGGATCTTCATGCCTAATAATTTTTTTTGTGATATTATATAATTTCTAGTGCAAGCAAACTGTGATTATGTTAGTCTTGAAACACAATTAATATCAAAATAGACTAAAGCTGGATTTATAAATAAAATAACACATTTTGTACATGTAATACAGTTATAAAATAATGTAGATTAAATATAAAATCTGTTTGAAACAATTAAAGCAATTTCTTTATAGCATGAACAATGGAATTAATATACTTAATTATACTACTAAACGTTACATTTCCACAGTAATATAATAAAATTAATTTCCTTTATGTAATTTAGACTCAATAATTTATCATAAATAGACTCAAAAATATGAAGATTGATTAATAAAATGAATATCTAATTAATAACAGATATTTAATTCGATTTACTTTATTGCCTTTTGTGTAGTTTTGTTAACATTTCTATTTACATCATAAATTAATTATACACAGAATTTTATGTTATCTATTTGACATCTAAATGAAAAAAAATATTTTACAATTGTTGACAATAAGATATTTTTATTTACGCATACAATTATCATAATTAATATATAAATTATATAAGTTGTTAATTAAATATAAATATATATCATATTATTGTTGTAAGCTGCCAAAACTATAGTGACGTCAATCAAACGTAACGTAATTGCCACAAAATAGAGAAAAGAGATGCAATCTTTCTAAATGAATTACGTCCTTGACTCGCACTTTCCATATCTACATCCGTGCTAGAACAACCTGAAGAGAATGCATATCCTGTACGTTTATCTATTTGCTTATACAATACATATTTAGCAATACTATGAAGGAGATTAACGAGAGTTATTAAAAGATGCTACAAGTTAAGTATTTCTATTCAAGTGTGAATAAGAAATTATTATTTTATAATAACAATATATTTATAATTTAATATAAATATATTGTATTAGATTACTCAGTTTCATTCGCACATTTTCTATCGCAATAACTAATGACATAGAAATTGTACTATAATGCAACTCTGAAATACCACGTATATAATTGAATGGTAATTTGCATACCGCGTGAAAAATATCTAGTCATAAAATAAAAGAATTATAATTTACAAAAATTGCTGCCACGTGCTGTATATCTTGAGGTATATGCAGGTAATTGTGAACTAATAGCTGTCTGTATTACATTATATACTCGTATAACGAAATCTCTCACGGTCAAATCTGTTAGCAGAATAGTTATGTACGCTCTATAGCTATTACTTAGGTAATCATCATGATCGAATAATATCTTAATCAGATTGCGCAAAATTTATGACTATAAAGGCCCTTTGCTAGCAGACAATAAATAAAGTTTGCAATACTTACTATCATATGCTATATTATCATATACTGTACATAATGCAAATACTTGCACGATATTAGCTTATGCATTCCCTGTCATTATAAAACAATTACATCTCGATTTATACATAACGTTATTGAAATTACTTTAAATTCTTTGAGTAACTTAGGATCTAATTTTTCCTAGCAACATTATTATCATGATTTAAATTTTTTCATTTTAATTATCCTCAAAGATTATAAATTTTTTCATACAACAACCAAAATTCAACAAAGAATAATGTCAATATTTATTGTATTTTTTGAAATTTAGTTTTCCAAAAGCTTTTTATTTTTAATAACTTAAAATTAAAGAATTCATTCGTCGTTTTTTTAAAATATTTTAAGAAAAAATCGATTAAATCTATATTGTTCAAAAGATTTACAGATAAAAAATGATCAGTACCTCGTATATAATTTATATATTAACTTCATATTGTGATAATTTCAACAAATTATAGTTATATAAGAATATTCATGGATTGAAAAGATCATACTATCGAAAATGAATATGATAGCGCGCATTAAATGATAATTGCAATCGAATATTCAATCAAACATTCCGAAGTACTGGATAGGCACGTTGTCTCTATGCGATTTTGTCGCTCTATTAATTTACATGCCTTTCATTGCATATTTAGAGAGACGCGGTCGAGTTTTTATCATAAATAACAGGATAATTAATGGAATTGCACAGTAAATCGTCACATCAATAACTTCGCAAATATTTTTTAAACTTGTAATCATATTTATTAATATAAATGTATTAATAAAATTCCATTTTTGCAAAAATACAGAAGTCACGCTGCGAGCTGATCACATCAATATCAATTTCAATAATCATGACATAACTTTAAGGATAAAGTCCAAAAAAAAGGTGCAAATCATCGAATCATGAAATTCTCTGAAACGTATATTCAAGGCGAGTGAACTTTCGAAAATGTAAAATCATAATAAGATTTAAAATTTGAATCGTCTGCGAGCCGGTACAATTTGATCAACACACGAGTAAGCCATTCGTTTTGTAATAGGGTAACGTAATTGATCATATATTATCTCTAGTATTCGTTTTATAAGTATTAAATGATTGCGCTTACATGCGTTTAAAAATCATGCACACACCGTACAACAACCTTGGTCTCTATAGCATATATCATTATTAGCCTCTCATTAATACACTCACATGCGTAGGAGCATTTTATATGTTTAAACGTTTATGATAAACAACTGATAGCTTAACTATTAATTGAAAAATCAAAGATCCCCGTACATAAATCGCGAAATATGAGCGTTTAGAATTGTGCATGATCTAAATCGACATCTTTGCACTTTGCTACATCTTAAACTATAATTATTAATAAGAATTGATGTCAATGACCATCGTGGATCAATTTTAGGAAAAATTACAATGCATCGAATTTTTTATAAATAATCGAATTCTAGAAAATAAATACTCTTAATCACGTATCGCCAAAAATTGGCGGTACGTTGAAATATAAACTACATAAGTAGATATAAATTACAAAGAAATATAAATTACAAGGAACATAATATAAATACCATTAAACATAAAGTATTTCAATTGTGAGAACTTTATTCACCAATGCTTAATCTGATCGTGCTGAAATAATTGATCTATTTGATTGTGTCGAAAGTTTTATCTTACTCTGTCAGTTGAATAATTCTGTTGCTATCGAGTGTTTTTTGTTTGAAATGTTGGTTATATGTATGAAGAACCTTGGTCCAAAAAAAAATACGCAAATTCACCTTATATATGTTCATTTTATTTTTTGTATTTCTTATGTCATGCTAATATTCTGAGAAAAATATCTATTATAGAGACGTTTTTCTCGAAAAATTATTATAATGTATAACTCCTATTAATATATAACTCGAAATGTCATTCTTATATCTTTTGCCTCGAATTTGATAATACTACGCGGTACGGGGTTAAGAGTGCAGAGACAATTAGAATTTATTTGAAAGTAAATGATTATTACTTCGTAACAATTACAACTTCATTACAACTAGACCGAACAAAATTAATAAATGCCATTTTATCAAATTTTGGTACATTTCTCGATTTAAATCCAGGATCTGAGTAGCTTTCCTAATCAAAGAATTTGGATCCTCAAAATATTTGTTGATGTTATAAATTATGATAAATGACATTGAGTTGTCCGGAAAGTTCGTGTCGAAGGAAAATTGAAACGCAGAAGATTTAAATTTTTAATTTCATGTATTAAATCTAAATTCTTCTCATCTTTTGCGGCACGAACTTTCCGGACAACCCAATATATCATTTGTTGTAACAGTACTATACGGAGAGAATTTTCTTTTAAAATTTACCCTGAAATTACGATAGTTGTGATACAATATTTTAAAGATTTTTATCATGCGCTTCAGTAAAATTAATCAAATTATTTTATACTTTATTGTAATTTTATTAATGAATGAGAGAGATTTACATTAAAATTCTTCGAAATACAATGTTGTCTCACGATTATCGTATTTTCAGGGTAAAATTTAAGAAAAAATTCTTTCCATGTAGATGGGCCGAGTAAATCATATATCTATGATATATCTATGATTATTTTAAATGTAATATATAACGAAATTATTAATAATTTTATACGAAACTAGATATCGAAAAATGAGTAAAATCTCAGATCATCAGCATGTATAGGTGGATGCAATTCCAGGAAGGAGTAACTTTTTAAATAAATATTCATTAAACATTTTTGAATCTATTTTCAGATTTACTATTGCAATTTTCGTTTGAATGTAGTCTGTACTTGGTAAGAAACATTTTTTCTTCAATGTTCGTTTACTTTAATACTCATAAACTGAGGTTGTACAACTCTGATTCAAATAAAATTGATAGGTCTCAAATACCTATCCTAATTAGATAAATGATGATCGAAATTGAAGAGAAAAATATAACTGTTTACTTTTAATTAAATCCTTATTGTTTTCCTATATATTAAACCAAATTTCAATTGGATTTTCGTCACTTATTTTCCGATTGATAAACCACTTTATGTTTCTACTTAACAAATATGTTATAATCATAACAGTGTGTTAAATACTTAAAATATCCATATTATTCTCAATAAATATTTAATTCACAGCGTTATGTTAATTATATTAATTATTTCGTTATCGCTCATATGCTAACCTGTTCCGCATCGCTTAATAATCACAGGTGACATTCACTCATTGCATGATAGCTAAAGAATGAGAACATGCGAAAATAACGCTGAAAATGAAATCCTTCCATATACCAAATATCTCGGGTATCGTTTTTGTCATATGAATAACTGCCGCGGGCTGGTGAGGTAAAGATACAATATAGAACAAGGGCAGATGGCATTGCGTCACTATACTTCCTACTTCTGAAACACCGTAAAAGTAGAATTGAATAATCTCGCGTAGCGGAAAAGCAACAGTTTCTCGACGAGGCTAATCTAAGGTCGATTACTACGCTTGTATTTATCTGACTCATAACGGCAAAGTAGAAGTCTATCGACCCAGAAAGTTTCCCTTCCTTAAACTTCAAAGCTATGTTGTTTATAGTCAATTAGCGACGCTAATTATCACTCTAAAAGGATTCTTTTTTTTCTCACTGGCTGAGATATGAACATGACGTAAACTGAGCAAGATTTTCAAGCGAATACAGACAATTTTTATCATCAAATTTATAATATTGAAGTATTTGCTATGTATTTTGCAGCGTTTTCCACTTATTTACTTATCGTTCACTAGCATCGCGTATAAAAATATCGTGTTAAGAAATAACGTGTCTTCAAGTTCATTAATTCGCGATATGCAATTTCAGACTCGATTTTCCATAATGAACAAGAACTGATCGATAAGTCGTCATTAGTCATATCGCAACGCGACGTTAAGTTATAAAAATTATTCTGCAGACCACACCTGCGATGCAAGGCTAGATTTTTATCTGGTTATTAGTATGTCAGCTCGTGGGATTTATTTCGCCACTCCTACGCGATTATACATTTTTCATGCACGTGGCAATTTTCCGAAATCATATGTTATCATGAATATATTACGTTTTAGATATCAAACTGCTGTATCAGCTGTCACGGATGAAACGTATAAATAGTTTTAAAATGTATCGATGTTTATTATCTTTTTGAGGCTACACATCATATACAAGCTGTGTTGATCGCGGAATAGCGAGATACATGTCAATATTAAAATTATCATATGTATCAGTTTTAGATGCATTTATTTTAACATTTATTATTCTACATTTTCATTCATATTCTATATTTTTTTCTATAAAATTAAAAAAAAATAATCATAAAAACTCATAAAAACAATATAAAGAATGTAGAGTTGAATTTTTTCTTTTTTGAAATAAGAGAAATCCTATTTTTCGGTCGAAGCAGATCTTAATATTTAAATATTTCTGAGTAAATTTATATATATATATATATATATATATCAATTGAGGCTACACATCATATACAAGCTGATATATATATATATATATATCTGATTCTGCAAATCGCGCGCCTTCTTTTTCCTTACAATTATAATACTATGTATTATCTTTCTTTCTCTTAAAAATGATAGAAATAGAGATATTGATTACAGAAATTATAGAATTATAGAGATTTATAAATGAAAATTAAGTAGAAGAAAATTAAATGATTTTCCTTATAAATACATGACAATATTTATAATTCTATAGTCTAAATATTAATCATTAACAATATTCTAAATATTAAAAATAAATATTAAATATTAAATATTAATAGTTATTAAAAAGAAATCGATATGAAAGTTATACATTGTTGAAAACGGCCGCAGAAGCTAGATATAGTTTCTGCTTCCATGCCCATCATACGTAGAACAAGGATATGGTTTTAACAACATCCATCATAATACCGTCGTTCTGCCATTGTGTGTGTACCAGTAATTTATTGTGACAATCTTGATCATATTTTTTTCTTACTACAGACTTCCATATATAACTTAATCATATTTTTTCTTCTATCTATAAACTTCCATATATTAGGTGTAGTAAAAAGAAATCCATTATTTTTGCATGAAATTGAATGGAAAAATAATGGATTTCTTTTTACTACACCTAATATAACATAATTAGACCCCATATATACATATATATATATATATATATATATATATATATACATATATATAACATAATTAGACTCTATACATATACATATTTAACGCCTATAATTTACAATAAAATATAATTTGCAATAAAAATTTTTAGTGGCCGTAATATAAAATCCATAAGAACATTAATAGATATGTGTATAATGTATGCACACACATATATATATATATATATATATATATATGTATATCGAAACCAAGGTTGTCTTCTAAAGTTACAGGAACTGGTTAGGATAGAAAGTTTTTATTACAATCCATTCAGAAATGCGAAGTAATCGACTTCGTAGTAAATTACAGTTTCGTAACGGACCAAGAACAAAATTTATCCAAAAATAAATGTTTGAAGTAAATGTTTTATGCAAAAGAAATAAACATATAATGAAATATTTATTTCAAATATTAACATTATAACAGTTTTCGGAATTTATTTTTATTATGAAATTAAGGAAATCGCAATGTAAATAATCTGTGCTGACTTCTATGATTTTTTTATCTTTCATCATAAAGAAATTGATGTTCTTTGTCCTAAAGCCTATTAAAGCCAGACTATGAGGGTAGTTTTTGTAAAGACCTAACATCCCTCTATGGCTTATGCCATACTTCGTCCATTTCTTCCAACCCCTTTTTGCGAATGCTTTCTGGTCACGCCGATAACCCATTTCCTGAGCTTTTACATTAGCCGCGACTTGGTTATTTAAAGACTGTGACACATATTTATTGCCTCTTCAATTTCACAAAGAAATAATTGATGCCGCTATTGTTGCGAGATGAATAAAAGTAAAAAAAAGAAACATCTTCGTTGAGCAACGATATAAGATTATGTAAGACAAACGTAGAGATAAAATCACATACGAAATATAGAACAATTAATAAAAATTATACATTTTAATTTCGAAGCGTAAGAATTAAAGGAAACGCTCTTAAGATTATCGCGTAAATTTATGAGATTTAGTAATAAAAAAGATAGTTAAAAATATCAAAATAATGAAGTTATATACAAATGAAATCAGGTTTATGTTTCTATATATATATATATATATATATATATATATATATATATATATTAGGTGTACAAAAAAGTTCTGAGCTTTTTTTTGTAAAATTCAATCTTTATTCGTATGTAATCGTACGGAAATGGCTTGCTG
>Ga0157363_1004796_pt1 | contig 12538 bp, 11 predicted proteins | sample AttsexASBM1_FD_111477 | JGI IMG/M metagenome (GOLD analysis project Ga0157363, IMG submission 111477) | Fungus gardens microbial communities from leaf cutter ant in Ribeirão Preto, State of São Paulo, Brazil - Atta sexdens ASBM1 | ecosystem: Host-associated > Fungi > Mycelium > Unclassified ...
AAGCGAAGGGGATATGTGGCGCCGATTTCCTGCAAAATGGCTTCGGCTCAGTGCCCAGACTCAGGAGGGAAAGCGTGGTCCATCTCTATATGATGTACCAAAGGTCAAAATGGATATTTACTGAAAGGAAGATCAGAAGCTACAGATCTGCTGTCAATATGAGGAGAGGATCTAGGTTGATTTGTTCAAAAACTCGCGACGATAAGCTTTGTACCGAAGGAAACGTACTCTTCACATTGCGGAATTAGTCTTCAGTAAGGGTCCAGGATGCGCAAAAGCAGCTTAGAGCCAATTCCAGTGTTTGATGTGTGTTTGATGTATGGTATTTGACTCATTGGCTTATCTGCTACAACATCATTTGTTCCTGCCGGATCCAGTGCATATGTAGTGCCAAAACATCATCCAATTGCGACATATTTCTTGTCAGTCCTGCAATGCTCCCGGATCCAGGCAGGTGTCTCCGCAGCAGCACGACTCCTTGCACCCTCCAACCATACTTTTCAGTCAAAATATGCTTCTGTATGTATGTGGATTCCATCACCGAAGAAGTAATCCACACCCAAAACCTGCAATATGTAATGTGTTTGGAGTTATAAACCTCTCTTTCCAAAAAAGCCTCATGTTTTCATGGCTTACCATTTTCTGCAAAGTAGTCCTGTAAATATTGATTGCTGATGAAGTAAGGTCCAAATACACTGGGAAAGAAGAGTAGGATGCCTCTCGGTTCTCCGGACTTTGGCTCGGAAACATATGTTGACAACCCCCCAAACTCAAGAGTCTTGCCAATTGGTTCACCGGTATATTTGACGCCTTTGAGGCAATTTACATTGTAAGGACATGAAATCTGTTCATTGCTGGACATTGTGGTTGATCGGAACTCGAAATCCCTTTCGCATCTATTCATAGTGGGTGTGTCCTAATCAGCCAATGAATATTCTGTCATTGTTGATAGCGTTTTTTTGGCTCGACTTGTCTTAGGGAAATACATACCTTTAGGCTATGTGGGGCTCTGGTTCAAGCAGGGAAGTTCTATCGTTGTGTAGTTCCTGCTATTCGCCAACGGTCGGTTGTTTTCTTTTGGCTTCTCCTTGAAGTCGTACAAGTTTCTGATGATGCAGTCCATGCTTGATCTTAATACTTAGAAATGTCTGATCTAATTTAGGATTATCGGGCTCATAACATTGGAACCCTGACATTGTTTGACTGATCCTCATATCTGAATATTGTCCGAATATTTGCCAAATAGCGGCCTAACAGAGATCATTATTCTTGATCCGATCTTTTTATTCTAGCCTCCGGGGCAGTACAATTCTTGTAGTTCTGAGGTATTCAGCACTGGAGAGCACCATTAATGTTGGCATGCATGAACATGTCAAGTTGAAATTCTGAAAGTGCTGGTATTTGAGGCAAATTAACATAAATTATGAATTTTTATATTTTGGCAGAACAAGTCATCGATCTCCGATCAATAAGTGAAGTAAGATTGTCCACCACCTGACAAATGCAATGCCCATTTGTGATAGCGGATATATAGCCGTAAACAGGTAATCAGCACCAACCACGAATCATGACAGCAAGATGATAGCAAACACAGACCAAAAGGACTGGCAGTCTCACATTCATAGCTCGAACCAGTTCGACAGTCGCCCCCAAACTTCCTCTCTTGCATTAGCCACGGCCTTGGCAAAATCGACCTTGCACATAGCACACATTCTCAATCCACATTTCTTTTGGCCGCCTCCCCCACCCCCTTCGTCGGTCTCCTCATTTGAGTCTCCGCCAGCTGTATCAGCAGTTGTGAAGTCCGTTCGAGATAGCATCTCTAGTGCTTGTATAAGCGTGAAGAGAGGATCTGCGTCACGGCCGCAAGCAATCCCACCGACGGACCTCAAGACGTTAAGCATGATATAATAAAATGACTCTGTACAATGAATTTGTAATGCTGCACTGTGTCTATTGAGGCAGTCCGCAGCAGGCTGACGGTTGGATAATTCCCTCGAGAGAAATGTGGCAACATATCGTTGAGAGGCCTCTCGTCCGCGAAATGTTTTGCAGAGAAGAGCATGACCAAGCTGAACCATTTGGGATCCGGAACTAGATGTAGGAACGGCAGTAAGTTGAGGAAAGTTACCAGTTGGATTGGGTGCCGCAGTCGCTGCACCAGGCCCCACAGACTCGACATATCCAGTATGATTTCCTGTAATGATATCGTAAGAAACGAGGGGTTTTCGAGCACCAGCAAGAATCTTGCTAGGGCCATAACGTGATAGATCGTAGAACGCAGCGGGCAGAATTGTTGGCACTCCCATTTCCAGAGCAAGGTGGATGACGAGAATGGGATGTGGACAAGTATCACGAGGCAAATATCGACCAGTTTCGTCCGTTGCGGCGGCCTCACGTTGGTCCCACCCGTGGAGCGAGGGTGGCCAATCGAGGTGCAATCGATGGAGACATCTGATACGGAGATGCTCTACCATATATTTGGTGGCTAGCCTAAGTACAGCAGCAATGGCTGGGAAATCGTTAGCACGGGGAGTTTTGAAATATCTGAGTGAGTTCATCAGCGATTGATCCAGAAGGTTTGAACGGATGAGTAATAGGTTATGCTCACAGTCCATCATATAGAGCACTCAAAAAATAGAATACATCTGACGGCGAGTCGTGAAATTGGACACTCGGACAGCCGTCTACAATATCCTGATCATGAAGAGGTGGCTGCGGCAAGGAAAATAATCCCAAAAAAACCTCTGAGTGCCTTTCAAGCTGCCCGCGATGGACTTTAAACGCGGCTGGACCTGCAATGATGACGATGTTGCCATCATGAAACCAGAAGTCTGAACGAATGAATTCCGAGACAGACCGAATGCGGCGTTGGGGTGTGGCTGACCTAGGCCTAAGGACCAGTGAATGAGAGTAGGAACGGTGAATAGCAGTCGGACGGGTGCAAGGAGGACTAAAAATGGAATTCTCGAGAGTAGGGGTTGATGGTGATGGGTTGTGCCAATGAGCTTGTTGCTCATGCATCCCCGGTTGAAGGTTTGACGATAACGATGTCGATGACTGTGAGATGATAAAGCAGGCACAAAGCAATTGTGCCTAGCCATTGCAAGCTGGACTGCCAGCCTTGTACCAGAAACTCAACTCCTATCCGGCGTCAGCCGTCGATGAACATTGTGGTGATCAAGCGGGCTCAGTATCTTCTGTTGTTCTGTTATCATAAGTTTGAGACTCTTTTAATATGCATCGCAGTTAGAACCTAGCGGCAACAATAGAACATAGAGTTGTTCGCACAATGGACCGTGTAGATATGGTGGCCTTCAAGAGATCGAAACACGGATTTTGAATTTATGTCAGTAGAAGCTCTCCTTCTGAGAACACAAAGTCCATCTTGCCTACGACTTGCTCATCATGTATCAAATGCTCAAATACGTCCTGTGAGTTTCCCTACTCCCAGTACAAAAGCACGTTAGATAAGCAACAAACAAGAGAAAACATGTCTTTGACAACAAAGTCCTATCGATTTTTGCTGGAGATTGCCGTAAAATTGCCACAAGATCCTATTTAGCACAGACCCGACTACACTGCGCTCCAAGAATCCATGACTAGACCCAAAAACACTACTACCAGCCATGTCTATAGCGGCACTGGAAATGGAACCTTGAAACCTAGCATCCCTGCTGAACTTGATGTGCGTCCCGAAATCCCACTAATCGATGTCAATAACATGCTTCACAGGCAGTACGAGTAATTATCAATCTTGTCGACAAACCAAAACAAATCCCGGATCCTGGATCCCTGATTTTCGGCGAGGTTTGTCCCACTTTCGCATCCAATGCCTGTGGCTTACATCTGTCAGACAAAGACAGACCACATGCTTGTAGTGCATTTTGATCCTGTCAATGGCTGAAATTAAACCATATGGACCGCTTAGCATTGATCCCGCAAGTTCGTGCCTTCAATACTGCTCTAACGTCTTTGAGGGTTTGAAGGTGCGCCCCGATAACATTAATGGATAATGTTCTATTTATAGTACAACGCGGGTAGGCTTACATTGGCCCAGATGGTGAGGTACGACTATTCAGACCGGAAAAGAACATGCAGCGACTGGTCAAGTCCGCTGCTAGAGTTTCCCTACCTGTGCGTCACTCCCAGTTGATTCATGCAGTGAGATTAATATGTATTTCAGTCATTTGATCCAGATGCACTCCTAACCCTCATCAAACGTTTGGTTCTCATTGAGAAGCGGTAGATACCAATGAAACCAGGCTATAGCTTATACATTCGCCCAACAATCGTTGGAACTCGTACCAGTAAGCATTCATCTTTTCATATCTCGAGTTATCCTGTTACTCATACCGTGTATCGAGGTCTGGGCGTCCATCACTCTGATAGTGCAACTCTTTTTGTCATCCTTTCTCCATCAGGACCCTATTTCAAGAATGGATTTCACCCAATATCATTACTCGCTGTGTCACATTTCGTTCGTGCATGGCCGGGAGGCACCGGTGCATACAAACTCGGATTGAACTATGCACCGGCCTTCATGCCTCAAATCCATGCTTCTTCAAAAGGGTATGATCAACTCCTGTGGCTGTTGGAGACTGACTGTCCGAGTGGCGAAAAAGGGAAAAAGGAGCTCGTGATTACAGAAGTGGGTGCCATGAATGTTTTCGTGATCGTTAAACGTGATGATGGTCGTGAGTGTGGTCCTAGGCCCCATTTCCAACTCAGCCTTCTGATAGCTAACTAATTTCGCAGATTTGGATTTAATCACACCACCACTAGATGGCACCATTCTTCCTGGTCTTACTCGTGCTTCTACCCTCAGTCTTGCTGATGCTCACACTTCAGGTGATATCACACTTCCAGGAGTGCCATCCGACCTCAAAATATACTCACGGGAAGAACCACTATCGATTTCCCGGCTATCGTCGTGGCACTCCGAAGGAAAAGTGACTGAGTTTTTCGGCTCAGGAACCGCTGCGATCATTGCACCTGTAAATAGAATTGGTTGGGATGGGAGTGACCTTTTATTCTCTCAAATATCAGAAGATGGCCTAGGATTGATCGGACGAGGAATGTTTGAAATGATTACCAGCATCCAGACTGGTAGAATTAGTTTCCGGGGTTGGAGTGTTTTGTGTAAGTGATGTGTTGGAGTTCTCACGTGTCTATACACTATTTCCAATCCTCAATGTGATCAGATGAGTGCATATGAAAGTTGGTACGAAATCACTGTGTATGAAAATGTATTGGATGCAGATTTCATGACCTGCATTAAGACCTTAGGCGAGGTATACCAAAGGAGATGATATCAGTAACATCACTGGGTGCAATATACAGTTAAACTGTGAAATCAAAAACCACCCAAACCACTCTCAAATACCACTCTCAAATGAGTCTCAATATCGCAACACTCTCCACGTGAGCGGTTTGGGGGAACAAATCGAATCCTCTCAAGCTTTCCACCTGATATTTCCCCCTCTTCTCTCCGTTACCACTTCTTTCCTCAGCATTATCAGCCATACGTAGCAACATACCAATATCTCGTGCTTGAGTATGCACATTACAACTGACATACACCAAGACAGCCGGTCTGAACTGTACAACCTGCTGGATAAACTCTCGATCACAGCCTTTGCGGGGGGGATCGATAATGATCACTGTTGTATGGCGCGGGAAAGAGGAAACAGAAGAGAAAATGTCGGAAGCTGTTCCAGATCTGAATATGATATCTTGTAGCTCCGCTGATGAGGCACCCATGGAAGGTGGTGATGAGATGAGATTGTTATAGGATGGTATGGCACGTAAAGAGCGATTAAGTGTTACGTTTCTCTGTGCCGACCGGATGCTATCCGCTGACAGCTCAATTCCAGAGATCGTTTTGAAATAAGGAGAAAGTGTGATCGCGAAAAGCCCAGAACCACAATAAGTGTCCACGAGATGGGTTGGTCGGGGATTTTCGGCTCCTGGAGGGAAAATGGCCTCTTTGACATAATCTGTCAAAGGCACAAGGACAGAATTGTTGTTTTGGAAGAATGATGATGCTGGATATTCGAATAAAAACCCGCCGACTTTTTCACGTATCTGACCTTTATGTGAAGTTATGCAGACGTGCCTTGTGAGAGCGTCCGAAAGATATGGCTCGACATCCATCCTGGATGGTACATTGGGTGGTAGCGTAATGGAAGGATCGAGGGAATCGCGGAGGATGAGTGATGCACCACGTTTAAACGTGTAAGCGCTTCTATGAGATCATAAGTATATGGAAAGCATTTCTAGAAAAAATCCCACGTACCCGATAACTCGTGCTCGCTCAATGGCGAGCGCTTCGTTAATGACTGGGGTTGCAATTGGACATTCTTCAATGTCCAAAACTTTCCGAGTACCGACTACATTAAAACCAATTTTCAACCAATCTGGCTGTTCTTTGACTTCATCATTGTCGACCTTGTTCCGTTGTTTAATTTTGAGCAGAGACTTAGGGGCGGCCTCAAAATGCGGCGTTATCTTCGTCCGATAGCCATATTGCAGAGGAGAGCCAATCGTAGGGAGAACAGTGGGCACAGAAGGTTGCGGCAAGCCTGGATATCATCATAAGTGATAGTCGTTCTGAGATTAAGTGGGACTCACCGGAGAATCTTTGATAAGCTTTGACAATGACCTCGCGTTTGATCGAGAGCTGAGTTCCGTATGAGAGCATCTAAACCTTGTACATTTGTTTTATTAATACCGGTGTGCACACATAAACGCACTTGATATTGACAGCCTCCACATTTTCCAAAATACCTACACTGCACCCGAGAGTTGTCGCGTATATTCGTGTTTGGCTGGATTACTGCTACAAAGTCGGCAACAGAATGCATCCGCGCATTTCGGTACACCTTTGCGCGAATAATCTCACCAGGGAGTGAGAAGGAGACGATGATAGCCCAGGGAGTGTTGCAATACTTTTCATTAACAGGAATTGCCACAGCATCACCTGGAATGGGTAGCCCCTTTGAATGTTTCTCAACTATCAAATGACCGAAGAACGCAGAGACTCACCTCCTGGGCTTAGACTTTTCACCAATACTTCAACCTCCTCTTGAGGTGAAAATGGTGAATCAAACTCCACGCCACCTTCGATAGCTTTCTCCACAACTTCCGCTCCGAGGACGTATTTGATTTCTTGCCATAGCACATCCTCCGGCGAACAAGGATCTGGTAGGTTGATTTTCCTTTGCTTGTGCTTTTGTCTCGACTTTGGATCAACCTTGATTTGTTGTTTCATATCGGTTTCGAAAACACTGCTGGAAGGAATAAAGGAGGCACACCCCTGTATCTCTAGTCGTGGCTTCTTGCTGACTTGAGCCTCAACCTCGCTAGTAGGTGCATACCTGATTTGACTAGCTTGATTCTGCTCCGACATTCTATTGAAGCGGATGACCCAAAGAACTGTGCGAAATCGGGGAATAAGAGAAAAGGTACAGCGGAGAGTCAACATTTAACGTCACAAAAAATAACTTGTGGGAAATACGTGCTGATTCCGAATCAGTCTTCATTCACTGCAGGTTCTTCCATCGATGGCTCTTGGTCCTGATCCCCTGTTCGTCGTCTTTGGTTATGGTTCTCTTATATTTAAGGTAAGATGGCCCTGACCCGGAGAAGGGAGATGCTTACTAGTGTTGTTCACGTAGCCTCCTCCTCATGTAACCGCACAAGGTATTGGATAGTCTGATTACTTCGGTCTAATGTGAATTTTTTTCAGTTCCCGGATATCTCAGAGGCTACGTGCGCAGGTTTGCTCAATCTTCTCATGATCACCGCGGAACCCCAGAGGTTTTCAATATTTCCGAGATACTTGCAACCAGATTCTGATCTTTCTGCAGAATCCAGGAAGGGTGGTGACTCTTGTACATAAGGAGGACTGGGACCAGTTCTCAGGAGCTGTGCGTGATCCCCTAACTTGAACTATCCTGGGTACAGTTAAATGGGAACTTAGGACGCATTTCCACACGAAGACGTCGTATGGGGTATATTACATTGCTCTGAATATATATTTGCCCTTACTAGCCTCTGCAGGAATTGCATATACCATCGATCCTGCATATGAAGTAGAAGTTCGGGACTATCTAGGTCAAATGCTAATCTTTATTGGATGCAATTGTCGCTGAACAAATCGTCTATATCAGATTATAGAGAAAAGGTCAGGTCAGATTCCTCCTCTCAGTTTCATTTTCGGTTTTGAATAATCTACAGGATGGATATACCATGGAGACCCTAGATATCTACGGAATCGTGGATGGTAGAGAACGCGTCATCATACACAATGTGCGTGATTCTTAAATTTCTGACTACTTTAAAATACAGATTCACACCCAGATAGGCATTTGTATGTTCTTTATCCTTTGGACTGATCGTTCCTGAAGCTATAGCAGTGTTATGTTGGGCTTAACGATAACCCTTCATTTAGTACGTTGCGTCCTTCCTTTCATGGTCCACTATTCATGCGCTAACTAATTTAGTTGGATCCGAACCACTTGACGTGCTTGCGCACAGGATATGGCGTACAGTTGGACCGTCGGGCCCTAACAAAGCATGTGACCTGATTTGCTCTGTAGATGTTTAATGACAATCGTTGGTGTGCAGGAGTATCTCTACAAATTAGCTGACTCTGTTCGAGCACTCTCCTCAGATTCATATGATTCTCACTTGTTCTCTTTGGAGGTGGGCTCTCCAATAAGTTTTTCTGCTTGGCATTGATCAATACTTTTTTAGAACAAAGTGAAAATTCTGGATGGCAAGTTGGCCAAGAAGTAATAAGTAGGAAGTAGGATTAATGCATCTTTTGTTATGTCTTTTGTTATGTTCACCACCTCATGTTCTACAGATGTTCACCTCATGTTTGCTATGACTTAGACATGTGTTGGGGTTTGTTTTATCTTTGACTTATAGTTATTGTGTCTTATATCTTCTTTATGGTATATTAGTCAGTGCTTTATGTAGTAGTGGAGGCCTCTTCATGTTTTCCTTATACTTTTCTCACTGTTTTCTTTAAGAATGTCTTTTTCTTTTTTTATAGTCATTGGGTATATATAGTTGTAAATACAATTCTGTATTCTTATGCTTTATCAATTGACCATTCTCTTCTCTTTTACTTAAGTTTTTGCCTAAGTTATAACCTGAGCTAAGCTTGGAAATGTAATATCTTTTCTCTTTTTCATTTATAAAAGTTATGAAATTCATAGTTTTTAAACTTAGTTTAGATTGCAACTAAGATAAGACTTGATAAAGAATGAAAGGGATAAAGTTTTAAGAAAGCTTAAAAGAATAAAGAATAAATACATAACAGATAACAGATAATATTATAGAAGAGTATAAATAAACAAGTAATATATCTAAAAGCAAAAGATTAAGTATATAGAAAATGTGAGAGAACTCATCTTACTTATCAATTTATTGTCTAAACAAGATATATGCAGTACTCATCTTAAGAAGAATCTAAGAGAATTTTAAACAGCTAAAGTTAAGATTTAGTATAATGTTACAACTATTACACCTTATAACAAGATATAATGGCTGTCATAAGTTAGTCACACACATATTATAGTCACAGTTACATAATCACATGATATATAGAAAAATATAGAAAGTTCTAAAAGAATAATGTGATATATATAGCCTTTAGAATAGGTTAAAACTTGATTTTACTCTTAAGACCATTGGAGCTTAAGGTTTTTTCTATTCTCTCTCTTTACTTTCTATTTATTCTTAACTGAGAGATAACAGTATTTTTTGGTTTAAGAAGTAATAGCTAAACTTTAGGTTTAAAGAAAAAATAACAGCTACTGGAAGGCTTGTCATAAATGTTAATTTTCATGTAGTAGGCTTGTACTATTAGTCTATTATAATTAGTATATGCAAAGTAGTGATATTGCCCAGTAAAGAGGCATTTAGCTTAAAGATATTAGTATACAAATTTTCTTAAGACAGTAGTTAGTTGACAGTGTGAAATAAGACAAGAAGAATTTCTATTAGCATCTACAGAGATTGAGTTAGACTCAGAATACAATACTGAGAGTGGGATTAGTACTGGCTTCTTTTCCTTACTTCTTTACACATTCTCATCTCCTATACTACCACTACTACCATCATCACCTACATCCATTCATTTACCCTATTAGATATAGTTCATACTAAAAGGTAAAAGTCTATGAGATTAGCTTAGAGCTATACCAAGTACAAAAACACTATACAAAGTATATAGTGATATAGTATTTCTAGAACAATCTTGGCTTTAAATTTTCTTTTATCTATTTTCTTTGATTTAATTTCTCATTTTCTTTTCTTTTCTTTTTTATTTATTTCTTAGACAATGAAGAGACACATGACTATGGTCACATAATGCATCATAAGATATAATGTTATAGGTCTGAAACATAGTAGAAGAAACTAGAACAATAATATCAAGAACATGACTACAACATGTTTGTCTTGTGGTAACAGTATGATAGAACTTGTAATAGTAGTATATATAATGTATAAATACATTAGGAACTTCTTGTCAAGTTTTCCTGTGATCTCCATGAGATTTTCACTTGTAAGACTACTTTAGTATACTATTGACTATCTTGGTTAGTGGTTGCCATAACAGTCATAACTTCAGGAGTGAGTACTGATAGTAGTGTGTTGCTGAAGAATACTGGAGATAAAGTTTAACTATTATAGTTGATTATTAGACTAGTGAAATACAATGTACCTACTTGTTATAGTACGCTTGGACACTAACATTTTTCTTTTTCTTTTATCTATTTTTTGTTATAAGACGAGTGTGTGGACAGACTTTGGCTAGGGTTAGGGTTAGCCAGACATAGATAAGTAATTAATTATTAGTCTACAACGGAAGAAGAGCACATGACCTGAAAGTCATGTGAAATAGTCTAGAGCAGTCTGGAAGGACTTAGAGTCTAGAAGGATTGAGAGGAGAGTTAGGGTTAGGAGTGACGTCAAGGAACATGAGTTCTTCATGGTGTATACATGGTGCACATATGGTGACGGAGATTAAAGAGTATGACATCAGGGCACATGGATATGGCATGGTGGCCTTGAGGTAGAAGCATGGTAGATGAGTAATAGGACATGAGATAGACACATTGTTGTAGCACGGACCACATTGTATTTATATAAATAGAGGAGCAATGCAGCAAGGGCTCCTTGTTGAGTTCTCTTGTAATCCCCACTACTAGATAGCCAACTAAGAGCTTTGCTGAAGTAAGCAAACTACAAGTGCCATTCCGGTGAGTGGTTACTACAACATTTTTCTTGATTTAATATTTCTTTTCTTTTAATATTTCTTTTTCTCTTTCTTATTATTTTGATGATAAAAAGACACATAACTGCGGTCACATGACATGTCACATGATGTGAGGTCATAGGCCTAGACTTTGGAAGAAGGGACTAGAAGGATGATGTCAGGGCATATATATATATAGTATGGTGTCCTTATGGAAGACATGAGAGTGAGGCATGGTGGAAGTATGGACAATGCATGGATATTAGGGTAGGATTATTTATTACTAGCACAGACTATGAGACTTTTGTATAAATAGTATAGGAACGCAGCAGAGACTTCTTGTCGAGTTTTCTTGTAATTTCCATAATAATATCCTACTAAGAGATTTAATTTTTGTGCTACTATTAGTCTTTGTGATTAGTGGTTGCCACAATACTACTGGTCTTATATACAAGTAATATGGAAAGGAGAAACTCAAAGATTTCAGAGTGTAGCTCCAAGCAGAGATTTTAGTAGTGAAATACTAAAAGGGGTTAGATAGAAAAACTGTGCTGTGGAAGACCAAGTTTAATAGAAGTACTACTATTATAAAAGATTGAGTACTTACAGAATTTGGAATAAAGTATAACACTGTTGTAAGAGATATATTATGAAAAAAAGGCTGTCATGGAAGATAGGCTTTTATCAGGGTTGTAAACAAGATAGCATCTTTATGAAGGATGGGCTTTGAGTGGACTTAGTATATGATATACTTCTAGTTTACAATATGAGTTAAAATAACTCTCTAGAACAAATATTACTTCAATTAAGCAATGAGATGAGTAGATTGTGGCAGTGTAGATATAGATAGTAGCATTGGTAGCAATAGAACAAGGAAAAGGGAAGACAACAATTCCAAGACCTAATATTAGGTTTAATAGTAAGATAGCCAAACCACCTACTTTTGATAGAGATACTAGCAAGGTAATAGGTTTTGTTACAGCATGCAAGCTTTATATTAGAATAAGAATAAAGAAGATATCAGTAAAGAAACAGTGTTAACATATATATATATAAAGAGAGTTGGTAGGTATTTAGAAGGAAAATGTTTTAGAGAATTTGAAGTCTAGAGAGCTAAAGTTTCTATTAGTGAGAGACTTTCTTACTGAGCTGAAAAAAGAATTTGATAGAAGGAATGACAAGTCAGTAAAGATAGTAGAATTAAGAAAGATAGAACAAGAAAGTGTTAGATGTAGTTCACATCTCATTATTTGAGACCTGATA
>Ga0157363_1004797_pt1 | contig 12537 bp, 9 predicted proteins | sample AttsexASBM1_FD_111477 | JGI IMG/M metagenome (GOLD analysis project Ga0157363, IMG submission 111477) | Fungus gardens microbial communities from leaf cutter ant in Ribeirão Preto, State of São Paulo, Brazil - Atta sexdens ASBM1 | ecosystem: Host-associated > Fungi > Mycelium > Unclassified ...
TATGATAGAAAGACGTAGAGACGAAGAGAGTTGCATGTAGAAAACCTGATACATCCCTGTTACGCAATACTTATTAACATACTAATTGTAAGAATTTGACGCGTTTCGCTGAATGAAACAGCTGTCAGCGATTCAACGATTTCGCTAAAACGTCGATTTAATTTCGAGAGACGATTTTGCACGTTGGCGCATTACCTTGGCTTGGTTCATCATTTCTGCAGCGAGCCACGTGTAAGAAACGAGAGGAAAAGGAGGAGGAGCGCAGCAGAAGGAAATAAGATAACTCGTCAAGAATTATACGTGAGGCGGTAACGAGAGAGAGAGACTGAGAACTAACCGACCCTCCGGAAAATGATCCATTTTCGAACATTAATTCTAGTCTCGTCACGTTCGAATCATCGTCTGCTACTTCGGTGCGAGACAAAAGCCAGGTGCATCCGGACGGATCGAGGTCGTCGCGACGAGGATGTTAATTGCGACGCGACGCGACACGGCAGGAGCGAAGGCGCGAGAGTGTCCCCTCTACGATCCGCTGCTTCTTTCTCGTTCGATTGATTCCGACAGACGTAGCCAGACTGCATGTAATCGAAATAATTCATACCAAGCGCGATTGGCCAAGCGCATAACGCTCACCTGTCTCGCGACTGAGGAAATCGCATCGTGACGAGGTCAGAGCGATATCGTCGCAATTTTCCTAATTACAGCGAATGAAAGAACTACACTGACGCATCGCGTGGCAAGTGCAATTAATTCGCGTTACATTATATTTGAGAGATGATTCATGGCTGACACGAGTCAGATAGTAATTCTTTAGGGATCGTAGTGGCGAGTAATAGAGAGTTCGGCATTCCCACATACACCATTCGAGCCTTGCACACACATACATATACACATCAATATAAAACACCGTAAACCATTATAAGCTTAACTCTATAATAATGATAGACATTGAGGATCTCCTTTCTATCTCCACACAGACATGATGTTAGTCTGACGTATACGACATAAGTCTCTCATTTGTAATATTAATGCGAAGCTCTGCAGCTTGATAAGCTTATTATTTATAGAATAAGGATCGAGTACGATGACCCGCTGCATGCTGTATTCACGTCGGGCTTTTGAAAGCGATGGTTTATGACTTGGAAAAAAAAAGAAAGAGAGAAAACGGTGGCTCGCGTCACCTCCCAACATTAGCGTGGATTCGATAACTCCCGTCGCCTTACAAGGACAAATGCCGTGAAGCTCCGGCGCGAAGGTACCACCTGCACACTTTCGGCGGCAAGTGCAGGGATCCCCATTGTGCCTCCTTTTCAGTGGACTCACCTGGAATCACCAGCAGCGATAAGATCTAACGAAATCGGTTGTCCCGCGGGGAATTAAAAATGAAGGTGGAACGCCCGCTGGCAAGTGGAGGAGGACAGTATTATCCGAATCATCCTTATCACGTGGCCTCGCATAAATCCAGCCAGGACACGCGAGTGCCATGACTGAATGCCGAGGATTGCGATCGCGCGTCTTCCTCAATCTGGCTCTAGTATTCTCATGGATGGATTCGTATAAAAGGTAATAAAGTTTACATGTTGGAATTCGTATTTCTCGCGAGAACCACTACTGAATAATTCCATTGAATAAAAATACTTGGTTTTTCATTTCGAGCAAGAAAGAAAAAACGCGCGTATCCCCTTTAATGCCAAAAGCGTAAAACACTAAAGCCTGAGTCTGTCGCTTTCCACATTCATTCCTACTCGAAGAACCCTCACCACGAACGGCCCTGAAACACCGATGAATTTTTCTCCCCCGTTCGGAGAAGAGTGTGGTCCGTTATTAACCCGGGCGCCCGCCGGAACGACCCGACATCGTTCAACCGCTCAAGTCGTCTCCGCGCTTTTCTCGACGACTCGTCGTCAATCGCCTTCTCTAAATATCCTCCTTCAAGACAATATAGCGATCCTCGGTAACGAGTTTATAAGAGCGATCGTTGGGTTTCTTTGAGAACGAGCGTCGTTGATTACTACTGATGATCGCGATGGATAAAAATTGACAAGCTGTCAATTATGGATGAACAAATATGGATAGGAACGTTCATTGACCCATCTTCTGATTCAGCTTAGTTGAACTATAAAAGACTTTGATATTTATACGAAAATTTTGAGAAATTAATTAATTCTTTTCGTCGGATTGTCAGTTTTGACGAACAAGAAGATTCATACTATATGTTATAAAATTAAAATGAAGATAGGATAAATGTGTTTTATAGAGGTAAAAACGTTTCACGAATTGAGGTAAAGAAGTTCCAACTCAATGCGTTGAAAGCGAAAACTTTTTTTAAACTGGAGCTTTAGGAAGACGTTCCATAGACCGATATACCGCATGTAATAAATACATAGAAACACATAATAAAGTATAAGTAATAAACGCATAGAAACACACGGAAATCACATTGCTAATATAATGAGCCAACCATACCAATTTAAGATCTCCGGTCTAAAGCATTACCATGTGTATATCGTATAAACCCATCATCGAAGAACATAATTCTGTTTTTATTCTAATTAACGTTGCGCTTAACTGCCTGCCACAATCTTAAAAGAGAATCTCATTTCAGATTCTTCGAAGAGATCATTCATTGACAATATTTATTTCGATTATTTCTTTTCAAATACGGCAGTTTTATAGAATTGATATGTGTCACGATCAATGTGAATTGAATTTGTAGATAATGCAAATGTAAGTGGAAATATGATTATACAAGGATACGCTATGTATTAAAAAAATTATGATATGAGTTCTTTATTATAAAAGTTATATTTCCTTTTTTTAGAACAAATTACAGATGAGATTGATTTTATTGGAGCATATGAGAATTTAATTTTTCTAAGGAAATTTTGAGATTTTCAAAAAGTTTGTTATGCATTCTTTAATGATTTTTTTTTACAAGATTATATTATTGATTATATTACGTAATCAAAGGTCAAATTTTTGCAGTTAATTATCGCTAGAATCAATAATAGATACAAAGAAATAGAAAATTCTTTCAAAAATTTCAAAAATTGATTTCAAATCCCTACGGATGCGTCGGCATTGATGCAAACTGACGACCTTTTAGAAATAGAAATGCACGTGCGCGATCACGAAGAATACGAGGCTCATTGGTTGATCCTCGAAACTCGTGCCGTCGCTTTCACGCGATCACCATGTTCACTCGGTCCTCCTACGATCGTCGACAGAAATAAACGATACGTCTGGTAATAAATATCACGGTATTATAATTAAGCTAGCGGCAAAAGGGTATGGTGCACGGGCAATGTGTGCGGGACACGCAAGACAGAGTCAGCCGGGGAGCAAATAGATAGATCTTTCATTAGATCTCTGATCCGAAGACACTAAGACACGAAATATAGAAATGTGCTTGTACATGTTGATAACTTCGAAGATCGGTTATTTATCTCTTTAGCAGAAACAAAGAGAAGTTATTTACAGAAATCATCTCTAGAGTATAGTAGTAAATGTAACTTGTTTATCTCTTTAGAATTAATACGTAGTTCATCTACTGGTACTAAAAATTCTCACTGTTTACATCTAGATAAGGAATGATTGCAAAGTTGTACTTATTTTAAACAAGATCTAAGAAATTTGATTAGGAATCTCAATTAAAAGAAGTCTGTTTATATCTCAATTTGTATGTTCAAGTAATGCAATAATGTGAAACGATTAATAATATTATAAAACTACGCAATAAAAAGATACGACCTAGTTGGACGTGAGTCATGAATACAAATCATTTTAAACATTTATTGTGGCGTAGATACTATTTTAGCGACTAACTATTAAGCAACGCCTAGTCACATTAACTGTACGAAGAAAGATACATAGGAAGATAGCGAAAGATACACTTTGATTTGTTTAGTCTGTCACAGAGGGATACAGAATGGCGGAATGCATCAACGCCACTCAAGGAGGCATTGTCTCATCCGTGCAGCAGTGAAGACGATGCGGCCTGGACGTGGGCCGAGGAATGTAAATCGATGCGACGCATCCGCCATTGCGCGCTAATTTAGCGCTGAGGAACGCGCGTTAAGTTACGTACTGTCACCGAAATTCATCGACGACGTCAACCGGCCGTGCCGTCTCACGTGTGACGCACGCGAGAGATATAACTAGTCACATACATATTGCACGTGCATCCTCCTCTCCCGGCGTGTTCACATCGCCTGTCACGCCGCGCGAAGAGCGGAGCGAGCGGTATAAGAGAGCGGAATGAATCGCTGCCACTCAAGGAGCAGCCGTCGGATGCGGCGGATGGACTGACAAGGCCGAGTTGGAACGTCGTGACGTTGAAGACGCGATGCTGATATACGCGTCCACTACCGTGATGCGCGCAACTACCAGCCGCGCTCGACAAGCATCCCGCCGTTCTCTCGAGTCCACCGCAAGGAAACCCTCTCTTGCTCGTCTTCGTTTTTATCTATATAGAACGCAGACGTGCACACACTTCCTGGCACGACGCACGCAGCGAGAGATATTACACGTTTCTCACGCGGGGTTACTTCACTCTTGCGCGCAGATAGCCTTCTGCGGTACATTAAAAATGTTTTCAGAACCCTAAGAAAATGATTAAAATAAGCAATCGATTTTCCTCCGCGGCGGAGGAAATAAAAACTCGTGGCTTGCGCTGGAAGTCTTTCTTTCTCAACGTCACGATAGTCATCCCCGCAGAGGTCAAGTAATTGCATCTAACATTACATAAAATCTGCGTTCGAATTGTTGCATCGAGATACGACGCAAATGCGAAATTACCAATAATGCACAGTGGACCATTCAGTTTATTCTTAAGATTGTCCTTTATCAACGATCTACCTTGTACAGGAGTGTATTACATGGTGATGTTTCCTCTGCATAAGTCATCTTGACGAGAGGATTTTGCTTTCTCTTGTGCCGAAGAAAACGATGATGATGAAAGTGTCCTCGATAAATTTCCCAATCTTGCAGCGCGCGCGACGTACGAATGTGGCCTTGCCAGTCCATCAGAGTGCAGCATTGGCTTTTCGAGTGGCAGCAACCGATTCTGCTCGACTATGCTGCTCGCTCGAGCGCTTGCATCGTGTCAGATGAAGCGATGATAAGTGAATGTTCTGTCGATGCGTATGCACATGAGTTGTCGGCACTTACAATCGTACATACTTACTCGGCGAGGAGTAAAAAGTGTTCAGAGTATTATCGAGCGCCCCATGAAATCATTGGGATATTTCGTTCGATATTGCGCCCGTCATTGCATTATATATCGAGCTCTCCCTCTCATGAATTTTGCGTTCTTACACTTTCAATCGTGCAAAGACTTTCGTTCTGTAATAACGGAAAAAAAAATCGCGTGTTTGCAGTATTTCTTGGAATAAAAAACATACTAAAAAACATGGATCGCGAAAAGAACAGTTTTGTTAAAGTATTTATTAATTTAGTTAAAAGTAGATTTGAAAATATTTTTTTGGAAATAAATATGTAGAACGCTTAAATATTAATGATAATGCTGCAAAATGCGTCGTCAACATTTAACAATATTCCAACAACCAGTTTAAGCATCCTATATAATTATTTTGATGGTCCAAATAAAATTATATTCAAATCTATATCTAGATAAATTTTTGGATATTTCATTGAAATCATTTTTTCTGTGTATGGATTTGTAACATCATGGGTGTTCAATAGAATTCTCAGCGTGTTAATGTTGATATATGTGTATTTACACCAACATAGTAGCTTTAACAACATGGTTTAAAATCCTATTGTTAAATGCACACTATAATAGTATAAACATCAACATAGTGTTGATATTTCTTACAGTGAAGAAAAAACACAGTAACTATTAGGCCTAGTTCCATAACTCTTAACCGAAGTTCGATTATTCATTGTCTCTTTCCAATTCTAGAATTGGAAAGAGATGAGAAACGAATTGAACCTCGATTCAGAGTTAATCGAGTGAGTTATGGAACTGGGCCTTAAATACGTCAGAGTCGTCAGACACTGCCAGTGTCTAAAATCCTACAGTATACGTGAAATATAGATTTTTAGTAATGGCAGTTAGTTATTATCAGAACACGTCTAGATTATGTGAATCTGCGACAAATGTAAATGGTTTCTGAATAGTAATGTTCCCCGATAATAAACCATCACGATAATTATCCTGAACTTTCGACGAGAACTTTCCGACACACGATGGCGCGTTTCATTGCATCTACGGGATGAGAGAATCAATCGTGCATGAAAAGTCGCGCACATTCGACTGATTTTTGCACTCACCGGTATAAATCGCGATTTTCCCATCGCGCATTCCATGTTCACTCGAGCGTGGCATCTCGCCTCGCCGGCGGTTAATCGTTTCGATATTTGGTTTTTCTCGCGTTAACCAAGCGAATCCGCCTTGCGTAATTCTTCGATGGTGGGCTCCTCTCGGACTACCAACCTCCATTAAGATCGGCAAGAGCACATGATCGCGACGACACGCTCCAAGTTTCAATTCGCGCAAATCCGTATAAATAAGTGCATGCGAGTACAGAACACTTGACAATGAACTGTCGTTGAGGATTACTTATAAATCGTTCACACATTAATTTCCGCCAAAGACTAATTCCCGATGCGCATATTAAGCAATAGAAGCGTGTCGCTCACGGACATTGTGTGATTTCGCATTAAACACAAGATCATTATGTTCGAATAAATGAACGATATATCACTGTCGCGCCGAGCTGTGTGTTGGAGCGCACTCGCCGGGAGATGACGTTGTTAATCAATCAGCCGCCGCGAGGGAGATCGCGATCCGATCTAAGCGATCGCCGCGGCATTAAGGCACGAGGACAGCCAGTTCCTTGGACGCGCGGCCTAATTGCGAGTTCAAGTCGAGCACGAAGAGAGAGAGAAGCGAGACGAGTGCGGATGCGGGACCACCCCGTCAGCCCATTCCGCAACGACCCCCCATCGAACCAACCCCGACGAACCGCTACAAACCGCCTCTCGCCGGCCGGCGCGACAGCCGCAGCCGCTGTCGCGGACGACTAATATCTCGTTCTTTTGTTGCGCTTCGCGGCAATTCTCCTGCCCCGCGCTTGCAACGAATTTCGGGCTGATTATTCGGAGCGGTGGAATGATGTCGGTCGGCTGAATTAAAATGCTCGCTGGCTACCGGAGCTAGGAGTTGTAACGAGGGTTGCTACGCAGCGGATGTCACCCTCGGGAGAGGACCCCCGTTTCCTCCTTTCCTTCTAAAATCGTGCAGTATCGTCGCATGCCGCTTTATCTCTCAGTCGATGTTGCCTTGGTTGCATCGTTAGACCCATCATTTCCATGTATGATTCACTTTTGGCATTAGCGTGTTTCGCAAAAGTTTTCTTTTTACGCTTAGTCTAAATACTTGAGTATCTTTAATGTAGATCTCTCCAGTTCTAAGAAACAACTTGTGATAAACAAGCTTTATAAAAAACTAATATATTCTTGGAAGCAGAAAAAGAAGACGGCATAGATGATAAAGTTAAAACTACATAATAATGTCAAGAATAAAAGATGCAATTATAACGTGAAGTAGACGTCAGTAATGAAATCGGGTCGATTGAAATTGAGAAGATTAAGCAATGAGAAAAAGATTGCAATACAACTGCATATGCGACTCTGGAATAATAATCAACACGGCAAATTACATCTTTTTTTGCATGCGTCCACATTGACATATAGTCATGCTATATCATCAACGACAGCTAACGAGATTCAACTTTCTATGTTATAATCAAAGATGTCACGCGGCAAACAACGAATGTTGCTGCGCGAAAAGAGGGTCGTTCTCTTAGCCGGTAATAATAATAAAAATTCATGTGACATTTTATGGCCACCATAAAACACAGAAAGCCAATGAGAAAGGTAGTTGTATAGAAAGAAAACGGGTACACACAAATTACGACGAGAGACAGCCGACCAATCATCGTTAATCGTATTATAATGATTATGTAAAACAGCACTTTAAGTATTGCAATAAAAATCTGAATACGTACATGAATATACTTCAGTAAAAATTTTGTTATGTATACATATAAGAACGCGAATTGCACATATGAATCGCTTTATAAGCTTGTTGTTGCCTCAAAAGACATATTACAAAGGTTAAATAAATATTATTACTCAGTGATTGAACAGGTTGTCGATCGATTGCAAACGTCTAATAATAGATCGATGATCGTATGAGTATCTGTATTCTGTATATGGAAAATAACGCTGACTTGCTATCTCTCAATTATGGACGAAAGGTCCACGATATACATTGTATAAATATCTTTTTACTTACTCCCTTCGTATTCGCGCATTGCACAACAACATGTAAAATTACATGTCTCTTCGTTATATAATCGTTGTTTGCCAATCCCAGTGAAACCCCTGCGCGGGTGAGAGCAATGATGAAGTATAAACGTTACCTCAATGAGCATCGTCTCGCAAAGACTCTCCCTCACTACACCATTCGATAGTAATAAGGACGACCAGTTTGAAAGTGCGATAAAGAAGCGATCGCGAACACGCTGCTTCGGGGTTCAGAAGCGGAAGAACGATGGTCGCCCTGAGAGATGGTGGGACGACGAGAGCCGACCGTTAGCGCATTTTACGGCGGCATTAAGCTTCTCTTAAATGACGCACGCAAAGTGCTCCTGGCCGCCCTCTCTCTGCATCCTCTCCTCTGGACCAGAACGCTAACCATCCTGGTCCACCCACCTATCCGCCAAGAAGCTGCTTCCTGTCGTGCGAAATCACCTTTTCACCCAGTCACTTCGCACCCATCCTCGCCGCCTCCTTCCTCTTCTGCCTTCCTCTCCGCTCGGTTTTAGTATCTATCTGTCCGCGCGTACAGATTTAAACCGACAATTTCTTCGTACCTCGGAATGCCATTGATGTTCGGTGTACTTTACAGCCGAAAAATCGTTACGTGTTAATCAACGAGGAATATATAATTGTTATTTCGTGTAGTTAATAAATTAACCCTAGAATGCCATCAATATTGAATAATATAATATTGCTATTGATACGTAAATTTTACGAAATAGATTATTCTTAATTAACATGTAACACAAGTTTTTGATACATTTCTTTACACTTTTTAATAAAAAAAATATTTATACAATAATTCAAATCCTTATAAATAAATAACTTATTATTAATTTAATTTAAAAAGAAAGAAGGAAAGAATTACCATGTGCACTTCACAATCTTGATACGTAATAGAAGTATATAGTTCAATTGTGTGTCTCCTCATAATAAAACATATAATAACATAAAACAATAATGCACAAAACTGCTTAAAAATTTAAATTACTCCTCATGCTCTCTGTTATTATATTGTATAATAACTGACAACCAAGGAGTTCAAACTGATATAACAAATAGAGTTTTTAAAAGCTTGTTTGTTGTTATCTTAGCTTTTAACATGGCAGATCGGACTTTCTAATGATCACTGAAGGCATTGCTTAGTCATCATTGAATGACCTCGCTTGCAAGTAAAATTTACGTATCGATAACGTTCTTTCTAAGGTTAATACACTTGGGAATTTTTCTCAAACAAACAAATCGAAAACTTTTAAATATAAAATGATGATTAATGCTGGATATCTCCGAATCAAGATTCAATCTTTATGTATGATGCATCAACATTTCATAGTTTTGAATTGTAAAATATGAAGCGAAACATGAAGCTCAAGCACGCAATATGATCTATGTATATGACATACTTGATCGAATATCTCGCTACTATAAGATAATAATAGTTCACGTACAAAATGATATTTATCAGTTTATACTTATCTATAACGACTTATGAACATATACCGATGGGAATAAAAAGACAATCGGATAAGAAGGTGACAGGAGAGTGTTTATTAAATTACGACAGTAATCGGCAATTTACAGTTTAAAAAACAAAATAATAATTATATAGTTACATGACAACTAATCTATCTCAATCTATTCCATTTATAATAAATTAAAAAAAATATATTATTTTTGCAATTTTACTTCCTTTCAATTTTTAATTTATTACATATGTAAAGATGTATAGTCTTCAATTATATAAAAAATTACTAAAAAGTATAAAGATGAATCGATAACATCATATACTTAAACAGTCATGCAAACTATAAATTTGTTTCATATAGATCTTCCTCACAACAAATTACCGCATTTTACTTTCCTACAAGGTATTATTACGCGGTCAATAACGTGTACTTTGCGGATGCAATTGAAAGCTTGCCCCGCTTGTACACGTAAAAACTTGGCGGGAAAGTCGAGTGACGTAGAACGTACTGAATCGAGGGGTGCCAGGACAGTCAGTTTATATAAAAGTGGATCGAGAGGATACCTGCGACAGAGATCAGACGTCGCGTGTGCGCTTGCACGTGCACAGAGAAGAACGCGCGCGCACGGAAAACACGGAGAGTCACGTCGGGGCACATAAGTCCATCCCCAGAGTGGGCGGCGGGCCGCGTCGAGCGCTCTCGAGTATTGACAGATATTTAAATGAATATTCCTCGGCTGTTAGGGGTCCTCTTTGAAATCAAAGCAGAAGGCACAACGGTTCATTTAGACGTGCGCCGATATCCCCCGCCGACCGGCTCTCGTGGATACAGAATTTCACTTGTCACGTCGTCCGCGGGTTATCGCCCAGCGAGACGATCGTCGGCCGAGGATGATACGGGAAGGTTGTCTTTCGTTTGTCGCACGCACGCACGCGGTCTCATACTTTTTCCCGGTTTCGATCTTATTACGAACTTGTCGTATAATATATATATTTCTCCTCTTCCAATTTTTTTTCTTATTCCTTTCTAATGAAATGTCTTTACAGATAAGTTAGATAAAAGGGATATAATAAATTATTTCTATGTTACAATTAATGATGATTGTCGAATGCTATGATTAGAGTGATGAACACGCTTGATCAGGAAATCCATTTAATATTCTTTGAATTATGCACAACTAAACATTATGATTCGTAGCAGACGGAATTATAGTTTCATCGAAAAAGTTGTATGTGTGTTTAGTGAATTTATAGCGAATTTATTGATCGAGATAAAACGTTAATATGCTGATGATAAGCTGATGGTAAAATGTAGACTGGTTGAAACTGGCATTCGTGAAAAATATGAAACGGTGAGGAGTAAAATCACCATCAATGACGCGAAATTAGAATTAATGGGCCTTCTGTAAAGTGAAAGCGCGGCTGCACCACTTGGATATGCTTACGTTGGGCCTGCAGCTGTCAAGTAGAAAGATTTACATCAACGGAAATATAAATTATTGTATTGGATTGACAGTGATTTCCCGAGAAAACCTTAGTTGTGGTTTCATATTAATTTATCTTTACTTCAATGTAATACGAAAAAGAAGATAAAATTGTGTTTTCCTCTAATTGCCAAATAAAAAGTCTGATAAGTATAGACGTTAAATCTGATGTGTATAGACTTATGTTTTCTAATCTAATATTAAATATTCCAATTTGCGACAATTCAGTAAAATAGAATTTTTACAAAATTTTAAGATATATTTTTATTTCAGAAAATTGTAATTATTTTAGCTTATATGAGTTCGCTCATGTAAAATAATTGTTAATTATTATCACACAAAATTTATTTGTATAATTTTACAATTATTGTATAAGAAAATTTAATTTGAACTATTATGAATGTTGGACAATATTAAATAATACCTAAGTTCACCAAATACTGCAGAAGTTCGCACATTTTTTTTTCTGTTAGAAGCTACAGGAAAAAGGCTCGTATTCCGGTATCAAGCTGATAACTCCAATCGGTCGCAGTGATAGCAGAGAGGAATTTCCACGCTCAGTAAATGTACCATAATCGAGCGATGAACACGGCTGTCATATATTTTTTATTCCCAGGCGATGAGAGCCGGGCGAGAGCACACACGGCAATAAATCCCGGCCTGCGCCGCTAATTTTCGCGGAGCCGTTGCATACACGTACCTACGCAAAGCGTGCCCACACGATGTCAAGCAGGTGCATCTGCATCGTTATTGCTAGAACGCGGGCGTGGACGAAGATACACGCGCGACGGGGTCATGACACGACCTGAAACGAGATCGGCATTATTACTGAACCGGCCTATCGTGTCCTTGTAACTTTTATCGAAGCTACTATGATGACGCGTTTCACGCAAAATTTATTGCCATCGCCGGCGATGGTTGTATCACGACTGTAAACCGTACGGCTGAGCACGAGTGTTCTTTTCAAGTACCTCCTGATGTATTTCGCTGATTAAAACGCGTTAATTTTCTTGCTGCGAGACGCGTTTTTACGATGACGGGCCTCCGTGAAATTATTAACCATTAAATACGTACGCACCGGGGCGCCACGTGATCCTCATAAATTCCTCGGCGCCCGTTTCATATTAATACTTATTTCGAGATGCTTATTATTATTCTAAATACGTCGTGTTCAATGCGTTCCTTAAAAGCGTTTCAGAACAGACACGAAATAATTACAATATCAAACTGAATCGAGAA
>Ga0157363_1004798_pt1 | contig 12533 bp, 10 predicted proteins | sample AttsexASBM1_FD_111477 | JGI IMG/M metagenome (GOLD analysis project Ga0157363, IMG submission 111477) | Fungus gardens microbial communities from leaf cutter ant in Ribeirão Preto, State of São Paulo, Brazil - Atta sexdens ASBM1 | ecosystem: Host-associated > Fungi > Mycelium > Unclassified ...
GCCTCGAACAGCAGGGCCGCGATATTGGCCATGTTGGCGATCATGTCCGTCTCGGTCGACACGACGGACCGCACCATCGGAACAAGCTCGTCAACGCTCAGGCGATGGATGGGAGCACTCATAAAAAGACAGTCCTGCAAAACAGAAGATTAGGACCACCGATCATAGGTCAGATCGGAAAAAACGCGAAAGGACGCCATTTTTAATAGAAAAGCGTTCGTTTCCCGTAATGCTCCCGGGTCTGCGAGAATTATTGGAAATTATTCACAAAATAAAAAACAGTTTCTTCAAATGAAGAGACTTCTAAAAGAAGCCGGTCCTTTCGTCTGAAAGATCCTTTCCATGATCCTGACATCCCAGACCCTTCCGACTCTGCCGGACTCCATCCTGACCTCCCCCTATGATCGGGCAAACGTCACACCCGGCATTGTCCATCTCAGTGTCGGCAACTTCCACCGTGCCCATCAGGCCGTCTATACGGACCGCGCGCTGGCCCTTCCAGGGCAGTCCGACTGGGGCATCGTGGGCATGGGCCTGATGGACCTTCCCGGCGAAGTGGCAAAGGCCGAGGCCCTGCACGCACAGGACGGCCTCTACACCCTGCGCGCCTGCCCGCCGAACCGTCCCGATACGGTCCGCGTCGTCAAGTCGCTGGTCGAATACATCCATGCCCCCGCCGACCGCGAGGCCGCTCTGAAGCGCCTGACGGACCCCGCCATCCGCATCGTCAGCCTGACCATCACCGAAGGTGGCTACTATATGGACGAGGCGGGCCGGTTCATGACCGAACACCCCACCATCGCCGAAGACCTGCACCGCCCGGTCCCACAGACCGCCTTCGGCATGATGACCGAAGCCCTGCGCCAGCGCCGAGACGCCGGGATCGCACCCCTCACCATCCTGTCCTGCGACAATGTGCCTGCGAATGGTGATGTCGCCCGCAATGCCGTGCTGTCCTTCGCGCGCCTGCGGGACGCGGAATTGGCGGCGTGGATCGAAGCTGAAGTGGCCTTCCCGTCCTGCATGGTCGATCGCATCACCCCGGCCGTTCATCCCGCCGACGTGGCGCGCCTCAATGCCCAGAGCGGCATCGAAGACCGCGTTCCGGTGTTCTGCGAAGACTTCATCCAGTGGGTCGTGGAAGACAACTTCCCCGCCGGACGCCCGGCCTGGGAGCAGGTCGGCGTTCTGTTCACGGACGATGTCGAGCCTTACGAGCAGGTCAAGCTGCGGATGCTGAACGCGTCCCATTCCATGCTGGCGCTGCCCGGCGTGCTGATGGGATACCGGCTGGTCGATGAAGCGATGGGCGACGAACATCTCGCCGCCCTGCTGGAGCAGTTCCTGCGTCACGACGTCGCACCACAACTGACGGCTCCTCCGGGGATCAGCCTGTCGGACTATGCCGCCCTGCTTCTGGAGCGGTTCCGCAACCATGCTGTCAGCGACCAACTCCTGCGCATCACGTCCGACAGCACATCCAAGCTGCCGGTCTTTTTGCGCGCCACGGCGGAAGACGTTCTGAAAAACGCGCAGGACCCGCGCCGGATCGCCTTTGGCTTCGCCTGCTACTGTGCCTATCTGGTGGGCCGCGATGACGTACAGGCCAACTTCGCCGTCACCGAACCCCGCCTGAGCGCCGAAGACCGTGCTCTGGCGCTGGACCCGAACCCGGCCAAGGCGCTGGAAATGAGCGTATTTGCCGGATGGGGCCTTGAGGACTCCGCCGAGTTCCTCACGCGCTTCATCCAGACCCGCGAAGACCTGAAAACGCGCGGCACAGCAGCCGTCCTGAAGGATCTGGTGGCAAACTCGTAAAAGTTTTTGGGTTCCGCCTTTTTTCAAAAAGGCGGAGTTCTTTGAAGCTTTTTGAAAAAAGCTTCACCAAAAACTTTTATCGCTGTTAGTCCGAAACGCGGGCGATATCGGCACCGCAGGCGGCGAGCTTGCGGTCCACACCTTCGTAGCCCCGGTCCAGATGGTAGATGCGGCTGAGCTGCGTCTCGCCTTCGGCTGCCAGACCCGCGAGGATCAGCGAGAAGGATGCTCGCAGGTCAGTCGCCATGACCGGCGCACCCGACAGCTTCGACACGCCACGGATAATGGCGGAGCGGCCATGCACGTTCACGCGCGCACCCATGCGGTTGAGTTCGGGAACATGCATGAAGCGGTTCTCAAAGATCGTCTCGGTAATCATGGACGCCCCTTCCGCCACGGACAGCATCGCCATGAACTGAGCCTGCATATCCGTCGGGAAGCCGGGATACGGCTCGGTCATGATGTCCACGCCCTGAAGTGTGCCGCTGCGACGGACCCGCAGACCACGCGCCTCTTCCACAACCTCGACGCCTGTTTCCTCAAGTGTGCGGATCACGGCCCCCAGATCATCGGCCCGTCCACCCACGAGCAGCAGATCGCCGCCCGTGATACCAGCCGCGCAGGCATAGGTGCCGCACTCGATCCGGTCCGGCATGACGGCATAATGCGCGCCGTGCAGCTTCTCCACACCATCAATGACCAGCGTACCAGAGCCTTCGCCCGTGATCTGCGCGCCCATGGCGTTGAGGCAATGCACCAGATCGCTGATTTCCGGCTCACGTGCGGCGTTGACGATATGGGTGCGTCCCTTCGCCAGCGTTGCGGCCATCAGCAGGTTCTCGGTCGCGCCCACGCTGGCGAACGGCAGGATGATCCGGTCGCCCTTCAGCCCGTCCGGAGCGGTCGCATTGATATAGCCGTTCTCCAGCCGGATTACGGCCCCCAGCGTCTCAAGCCCCTTGAGATGCATGTCCACGGGCCGCGTTCCAATGGCGCAGCCACCGGGCAGCGAGACCTTCGCCTCACGCGCCCGTGCCAGAAGCGGCCCCAGCACCAGAATGGAGGCGCGCATCTTGGAGACGATGTCATAGGGCGCCTCGACGGAGCCGATCTCACCGCCGATGGACAGCGTGCGCGGCCCGGCCTCCTCAACCGCAATGCCCAGTCCCAGCAGCAGGTCGCGCATCGTCTGGATATCCGCGATGCCCGGCACATTGGACAGCACCAGCCGCTCGGACGTCAGAAGCCCCGCGACCATGAGTTTGAGGCCAGAGTTCTTCGCCCCGCCGATCTCGATTTCGCCTGTCAGGCGGCGGCCACCGCGAATGATGAAACGGTCCATGGTGCGATCCTTGAGAAACGGGCCTTGAGAAGCGGGGGGTTAGAGGCGGGGCGTGGTGACGCCGGACTGGCGCATGTATTTTCCGGCACGGTCGGCATAGCTGACCTCGCAGGGGCTCGCACCCTGAAAGAACAGGAACTGGCAGATGCCCTCATTCGCATAGATCCGCGCGGGCAGAGGCGTGGTGTTGCTGATCTCGATCGTGACCTGCCCCTCCCATTCCGGCTCCAGCGGCGTGACGTTCACGATAATGCCGCAACGTGCATAGGTGGACTTGCCGAGACACACCACCAGCGTGTCACGCGGGATGCGGAAATACTCGACCGTATGCGCCAGCGCGAAGCTGTTGGGCGGGATGGTGATGTCCCCTGTACGGGTCACGAAACTGTTGGAGGCAAAATTCTTCGGATCGACAATGGCGCTGTCCACATCCGTGAAGATCTTGAATTCATCGGCCACACGCGCGTCGTAGCCATAAGATGACAGGCCGTAGGAAATGACGCCCTCGCGCTTCTGGGCCTCCACGAACGGCTCGATCATGCCTTTTTCCCGGGCCATCTGGCGAATCCATGTGTCGGGCATGATGGGCATGAAAGCACTCCTGAGCGGGGCGACAGAAATCGCCGTGCGTCTAACCCACCTGCTCTAGCGAGCGACGCCCGATCACGCAATGTGTCAGATCAGTCATTTTTCGTGAGCACCTGTGACGAACGGCCCAGCAGGGCTTCCAGCCACTGCGGACGCAACTCACTGGTCAGCACGCCACCCACGATCAACACAGCTCCCAGCAGCGTCGCAGGAGGCAGATGATCGCCTGCCATCCATCCCACAAGCCCGCCCCAGACGGGCTCTCCGGCATAGATCACGGCTGCTTTAGTTGGGGAGACGGATTTCTGCGCCCAGTTCATCACGACCTGCACCAGCGCACTCAACCCACCCAGAGCCAGCGCACAGGCGATCCAGACCCATGAGAAAGCCGGAAGCACTTCTCCCGAAACCGGGACCATCAGCCCCGCGAACAGGCTGCCGGCGAAAAGCTGCATGACCGTTATACGCAGACTGTCCACACCGCGCGCGTAAAGGCTGATGAGAACGATCTCGATCGCAATGGCAATCGCGGCACACAGCGTCAGCAGATCACCACGCCCAAAAGACAGCGACAGCGCCGCCGGTCCGGCAAGACAGACCAATCCTGCGAATGCCAGACCGATCCCGAGCCAGCTCATGAGATGCGGCGCCCGGCGCAGGAACGCCCACTGAAAGATCGGCACGAGCGGAACGTAGAGCGCCGTAATAAAGGCGGAACGGCTGCTGGTGATGTCGTGCAATCCCGCACTCTGCAACACATAGCCGGTCGCAAGAGTAACGCCGATCAAGGTTCCGGCCCAGATTTCCCGCCGGTTGAAATCCAGCAGTTTCCGCCCGGCCAGAAGGCCGACGAAAACTGCGGCCATCATGAACCGGACAAAAACGAAAAACCGCGGTCCGCAATGCTGCATGGCGATATGCAGCACAAGGAAGGTGCCACCCCACAACACTGTCACGCCCGTCAGCGCCAGCTCCTCTGGGGACGGCATGGAAAACTTGCGTTCCACGGGCTCTCAGCGCTCATCGGGAGCGGATGAGGGAGCCTCATCCTGCGGCCGGGCGCGCTGCTGCTGTTTGCGGCGCATCAGATTGGCCCGGAGCGCCTTGGCCTCGCGGCTTTCCCGCTCTTCCTTTGCAGCCGCAGCGCGGTCCCGGATGATCTGTTCCGTAGGTTTTGCGTCCTTACCGGTCATGGGTCTGTTCCTCGAATGTCGTCCGCAGACGGGTGCCCAGAAGCTCGTCATACACACCGAGCGTGCGGGACTGCATCAGCGCTGTCGTATAATGGGCGACGGCATGGGTGCGGGCCTTGTCCATCATCCGGTCCTGCGTGTCCCAGTCCATGAGCAGGATGGTTTTAAGGGCCTCGGCCAACGCCTCCGCATCACCGGGCGGCACGACAAGACCCGTCTCCCCCGGCAGGATCGTTTCCATCATGGCCCCCTGCGCCGTGCCGATCACCGGACGGCCCATCATCTGCGCTTCGACCACCGTCCGACCGAACGGTTCTGGCCGGAGCGAGGGCGCTACGACAACAGTCGCCAGATCACAGGCCGCAGGGATGTCCGTACAGGTTCCGGCAAACCGGACCCGATCCTCAAGACCAAGTTCCCGTACGCGCTGTTGCAATCGACGCGAGAATTTCCGGTCACCCTCCGGCCCCGCCAGAACGCAGATCCATCCCATGTCTGCCCGATCCCGCAGGAGCGCCAGAGCTTCAATCAGAACGCCCTGCCCTTTCCACTCCGTCAGCCGGGCGGGCATGAGAATGACGTCTTCGCCATGCAACACACCCCAGGCTTCAGCAAATTTCTGCACGCGCTCGCCGGAAATCACACCGGGTTCGAACTCCTGCGGGTCCGCCCCGCGCGGAATGACACGAAGACGGCTTTCCGGCACGCCGTATTCGCTCCGCAGACGGCTCGCAATGAACTCCGAAATGGCTATGACGCGCACGCCCCGCGCCAGCACGGAATTATAGAGTTTCTTGCCCCACCATGTCGCCTCATGCACGCCATGCCATGTCGTCACGAGCGGGATGTTTTCGCGGCGACAGGCGATCCATGCTGCCCAAGCCGGAATCCGCGAGCGCGCATGGACCAGATCCACACCTTCACTGCGGATAATCGCCTGAAGATCCCGCGCCCGGCACAGAACGGCGAAAGGGGATTTTTTCTTCAGATCAAGCGCGATATGCCGCCCGCCCGCATGACAGAGCTGCACCAGAAGACGCCCTGGACGCGAAGCCACAAGCGCGGTCCCGCCGCCTTGCGTGATGGCGGCGGCAACCTCGACAGCCCCGCGCTCCAGACCGCCGGTGCCCAGCGCCGGAAGAACCTGAAGGATGACGGGAGAGCGGTCGGTCATGAGGGTTCTGCGGGGCCTGTTCCGGAAGGGTATTTTCAGATGAAAACAGCCTGTAGCCGGGTCTGCCTCCCCTTCCCACCCGAAAAATGAAAAACGATCGCCCTGAACGACAAAAGGGGCGGCCTCCGTGCCATTTCCGGCACGAAAACCACCCCTTCCGCCTGTATCGGGAGCCTTAGCCCCCCGTTTTATCAGCCCTTGTGATCGGGCAGGGCGTAAACCACGAGCTGGTCGCTAACCGGCGTCATCATGAAATGATGTCCACCCGCCATGATGGCGACGTACTGGTGACCATTGGCCTCGTAGGTCATCGGGTTGGCCTGTCCGCCGCCCGGCAGAACCGCGCTCCAGACCACCTTGCCGGTATGTTCGTCGATGGCGCGGATCTGGTTATCCGTAGCCGCACCGATGAACACCAGACCGCCAGCCGTCACAACCGAACCACCATTGTTCGGTGTGCCGATTTCCCATGGCAGACCTGTCGGCAGACCCCAGGGACCATTGGCGCGGGCCGTTCCCAGCGGGTGCTGCCACAGCACCTTCTGACCATGCTTCATGTCGATGGCCGTGATCATGCCGTAGGGCGGACGGTTGCACATCATGCCCGTGTACTGGTTCCAGAACGGGGTCACGACGATGCCATAAGGCGTGCCGTCCATGGCGCCGTTACCTTCGGCTCCACCGCCACCCGGCTTGTAGTTCGGGTCGTCGATCGGCATCAGGCCAAGCTGGTCAGCCTTCTTGCGGGTCACGAGCTGGTCGTACATCGGGGTGATGTTCCAGTTCGCGATCAGGATGCCGCTCTGCGGATCATAGGACATGGAGCCCCAGTCACTGCCGCCGTTATAGCCCGGATATTCGATCCACGGCTTGTCGACGCTCGGCGGGGTGAACTCGCCCGTATAGTTCGCACGGCGGAACTTGATACGGCAGAAGAGCTGGTCAAGCGGAGACATGCCCCACATGTCCGTCTCTTTCAGATCCGGGACGCGCAGGGCGGGCATGCCCGTGGACCAGGGCTGCGTCGGCGTACGCGGATCGCCCGGAATCACACCCGGAGACGGAGCAGGACGCTCCTCGACCGGCAGGATGGGCTTGCCGTCACGACGGTCCAGCACGAAGGTCTGACCGCGCTTGGTCGGCATGATCAGCGCAGGAACGGTCTGGCCATCCGGGCCAGGCATGTCCATCAGCGTCGCCTGCGAGCCGATGTCGTAATCCCAGACGTCCTTGTGAGCCGTCTGGAAGACCCAGCGCGGCGCGCCTGTCTTCACGTCGATGGCAACAACTGCGGAAGACACCTTGTTTTCTTCAGGGCTACGCAGCGCACTGTAATAGTCCGAAGCCGAGTTTCCGGTCGGGACGTAAACGAGGCCGAGCGCATTGTCGCCGGTCATCGCAGCCCAGGAGTTCGGCGTACCACGGCTGTAATGGTTGTTGCCGGTCGGCTGGCTGTGATCGTTGGGATTGTTCACATCCCAGGCCCACAGGAATTTACCGCTTTCGGCGTCATAACCACGGATCACGCCCGACGGCGCCCAGCGGCGCTGGCCGTCGAGAACTTCGTGGTTGACCACGACCACACCATTCACAACCGGCGGCGGCGTCGTCATGGACACGAAGCCGGGAACGGACTCGCCCATGCCCTGCATCAGGTTGACCTGACCGCCATGTCCAAAGCCTTCGCACAGATTGCCGGTCGCGGCGTCAACCGCGATCAGGCGCATATCGAGCGTGCCTTCGAGAATACGATTGTGGCAGGGCTGACCTTCCGGCACCTGCGAGGACGTGAAATACGTCACACCCTTACACGCGGCGGTGTAGGGAATGGCTTCATATTTCTCGTTGATGTTGTGACGCCAGATCTCCTTACCCGTCGCCGGGTCGAGCTTCATGATGTCGTTCTGTGCCGAACACATGTAGAGGCCATCACCAACCTTGATCGGCGTGGTTTCGGCAGCCCATTTGTTCGTCTGCCCCGGACGCGGATAGCTGCCCGTGTGATAAACGAAAGCAACCTTGAGCTGGTCGGCGTTCTGCGGCGTGATTTCCGACAGCGGCGAATAGCGCGTCTGGCTGTCATCACGACCATAGGCGGACCAGTCTCCCTGCGCCGGAGCGGCGCTCTGCTGCGGCACCATCTGCGGAACGTCGTTCGGGTCCATGGACCCGATATCCGGCAGATTGGCAGCATTCACGCCCGCAGCCTGCGGCGCATAGGGAGACGGACCGGAGAAGCGGCTCGTACTGGCAGGAGTCGTTGCCGTCGGCTCGTCGGCATTGCCGGGGCCGGGAACGGAAGCCGTCGGCGAACCGCCACTTCCGGCAGGAGCAAACTGGGCGTTGGAGGCCAGAGGAGCACAGGCCAGCGTGACGCAGGCTGCGGTGGCGAGAAGATGGGATCTGCGCATCAGACGGCTCCCCTCAGGGTGCGGCGGGTTTCCAGTCGGCGAAAAACAGGAATGGTGAGAACGACGAGGATACCCAGCAGCGTGGGGCCAAAATCGCGCGGCAGAAGATCAACCGGGCTGAAACCCACTTCCCACAGCGACCAGACCCATGTGTAAGCCAGCGCACCCAGATAAAGGAAAGCACCGAGCGTACGGCCCAGAACCATGAACACGCCGCTGGCAACCAGTACGACGCCACAGATCAGATAATAGACGGAGCCGCCCAGCATCGCGAGTTGAGCCCCGCCGATAACAAAGAACAGCCCCACCAGAACGATAACAACCCCGAGCACGAGCGTGAGCCACTCGGTCAGGGTTCTGTTGCCATAAGTATTTGGCATCGGTGAAAGCCTCCTGCACTGATACCCCGGACGGTAATTCCGGACTTTCAGGAAAGCTACGGCTCTTTTGCAATATTCCCCTGTTTTATTCTAACAAAACCGTGTGCGAATACAGTTTCATTATGGTGAATTCAAATAAACGTTATTCCAGTTACCCAGCCGGAATCGTGACAACCGCGCCACCCGTATGATTGGTCGCCGCAAGGGCCGCCAGAACCTGCACCATCGTAAAGGCCAGTTTGCTCTGGAAATCCCGATCGCTGATCCAGAACCACGCATTGTGATAACTGACGGCGGCATAAGGGCCGTCCGGCTCGTCCTTGCTCGAATGGATCACGACTTCCGGCCGGTTTTCAATTCCGACCTGCCCGATCGTTGGCGGGGTCCGACCGGCCTTGATATCGCCTTCCGGAACCTCGACCTCATAGGCAAGCTGCGTGAGCATCGCGAGCATCGAACGCGTCAGAATCGCAATCTGGCCCGGATGCTTGGGGTACGGCCCATAGACAATCTCGGCCTCTTCCGCCGTCGGATCGAGATGCAGCAGACGACGCACTTCGGCCTGAATCGCGAGCAGATTGCTTTCCGAAGTGGATGTCAGAACAAGATAGGACCGCTCAGGCCCCGGCCCGCTGCCACTGCCGTTACTGTCGGACTTGCCACCGTTCTTCTTACTGTCTGTTGACGTTACCGGATCGGTCGTGATGCGGATGGTCATGGCCCCCGCGACCTGAAGCTGCCGCAGATCGTGCAGCAGCAGATAGAACCGCACGGATCCGCCACCGAACGGTCCCGCACCGAGTCCCCGCACATTGGACAAACCGTCAATGGACTGCGCCGTCAGACGCAGCAGCGTGTCGATCGGCAGCCCGCCAAGGCTGAGCGGCATAATGACGGTCGGCGAGATCGGCCGGACCACGTTTTCGGCGTATTGCTGCCCGGTGACGGGCTGATAGGTGAAAGTCGGGCTTTCCCCCAGCGACATCGTCCCTGTGCCGAACAGGTAGTTCCCAACCGCTGTTGCCGGATAGGCATAGAAACCGCCGCTGACGCTCTTGGAGACGCTGTAGCCCGCAATCACCTGTGTTGTATCGAGGAAGGTCGGCGGATCGGCATAGCGTAGCCGCACGATATTGAGCAGCATCTCATGCTTCTGGGTATCCCCCAGCGCGCGGGAGTATTCGAGCTGGTCGTTACGCAGCTTTCCCGGGCCCATGGGACCACAGGCAGAGAGCCCGATTGCGGAAAAACAGGTCAGGGCAGCCAGCAGCGTGGCACGAAAATAGGAAGGATTCGGCATGGCTGTGTGAAGACTGTCCCATTGGCAGGCAAAGCGGAAGGCCCGACCTTACTAAAGGGCGGTGGACATATCTGAAACCGCCATATTTCCTTTCAGGACCCGGCAGGATAAGATTCTCGACGAAATGTGTCGTCCAAGTGCTTGAAACACCTTCCAGCCTTGCCTAGATCAATAGTCGAAACACAGGCCCGTGAGGGTCTGGGGACGTCAATAGGGTTCGATCCGGTGCCTCACAGGGCCGGGACGGACCGCTGAGAGGACTGATTTTACATGAGCAAAGTCATTGGCATTGACCTTGGTACCACCAACTCCTGCGTCGCCGTACGCGAGGGTGACGAAACCAAGGTGATCGAAAACAGCGAAGGCGCCCGCACGACGCCGTCCATGGTCGCTTTCACCGATAAGGGTGAGCGTCTCGTCGGACAGGCCGCGAAGCGTCAGGCTGTCACCAACCCCGCCAACACACTGTATGCCGTCAAGCGCCTGATCGGCCGTCGTTACGACGATCCGACTGTCCAGAAGGACAAGGAAATGGTGCCGTACGGCATCGTCCGTGGCGACAATGGCGACGCATGGGTCGAAGCCCGCGGCGAGAAGTATGCTCCGTCGCAGATCGCAGCCTATGTTCTGGGCAAAATGAAGGAAACCGCCGAAAGCTATCTCGGCGAGACCATCTCCCAGGCCGTCATCACGGTTCCGGCCTACTTCAACGACGCCCAGCGTCAGGCCACCCGTGACGCTGGCAAGATCGCCGGCCTCGAAGTCCTGCGTATCATCAACGAGCCGACCGCAGCAGCCCTCGCCTATGGCCTTGGCAAGCGCGATTCCGGCACGGTGGCCGTATATGACCTTGGCGGTGGTACGTTCGACGTTTCCATCCTCGAGATCTCCGACGGCGTGATCGAAGTGAAGTCCACGAACGGCGACACGTTCCTGGGCGGTGAAGACTTCGACAACCGCATCATCGGCTTCCTCGCCGACGAGTTCAAGAAAGAGCAGGGCATCGACCTGCGTGGCGACAAACTCGCCCTGCAGCGCCTCAAGGAAGCCGCCGAAAAGGCTAAGATCGAGCTGTCTTCTTCCAAGGAGACCGAGATCAACCTGCCGTTCATCACGGCTGATGCCTCCGGTCCGAAACACCTCGTCGTCAAGCTGTCCCGCGCCAAGCTGGAAAGCCTCGTCGATGATCTGGTGCAGCGTACGCTCGGCCCGTGCCGTGCAGCTATCAAGGATGCGTCCGTCTCCCCGAGCGAGATCGACGAAGTCATTCTCGTTGGCGGCATGACGCGTATGCCGAAGGTCATCGAGACGGTTAAGGAATTCTTCGGCAAGGAACCGGCCCGCAACGTCAATCCTGACGAAGTGGTCGCCATCGGTGCCGCCGTTCAGGGCGCTGTCCTGAAGGGTGACGTCAAGGACGTTCTGCTTCTCGACGTGACGCCACTGTCGCTGGGTATCGAAACGCTGGGTGGCGTGTTCACCCGTCTGATCGATCGCAACACGACGATCCCGACCAAGAAGAGCCAGACCTTCTCCACGGCCGAAGACAACCAGAACGCCGTGACCATCAAGGTCTACCAGGGCGAGCGTGAGATGGCAGCCGACAACAAGCTGCTGGGCAACTTCGACCTTCAGGGCATTGCGCCTGCACCGCGTGGCGTGCCGCAGATCGAAGTCACGTTCGACATCGACGCCAACGGCATCGTGAACGTGTCCGCCAAGGACAAGGCCACGAACAAGGAACAGCAGATCAAGATCCAGGCTTCTGGCGGTCTGTCTGACTCCGACATCGACCGCATGGTCAAGGACGCGGAAGCCAATGCTTCTGCCGACAAGGCCAAGCGCGAACTGGTCGAGCTGCGCAACAGCACGGAAAGCCTTATCCACCAGACCGAGAAGTCCATCACCGAAGGTGGCGACAAGGTTCCGGCGGCTGACAAGTCCGAAGCTGAAGCCGCCATTACCGAAGCCCGCGAAGCTCTGGGTGGCGAAAATCTCGACGCCCTGAAGGCTGCCAGCGAGAAGCTGACGCAGGCTGCCATGAAGGTTGGTCAGGCTGTCTATCAGGCCGGCCAGGGTGCCGAAGGCGCTGCTGCTCCGGAAGCTGAAAAGAAGGACGACAACGTCGTCGATGCCGACTTCGAAGACCTCGAAGACGACCACAAGAAGCACTGATCGGGTGACTTTCCCGGATGGAGCGTAACGCTCCGTCCGGCCCTGTTTTCCGAGGGCGCCCGTTCCCGCAAGGGGGTGGGCGCCATTCTTGTTTTTCCGGCCCATAACAGGGACCGCCTTCCGGAACGCCCCCTAAGGACCGAACATGGCCA
>Ga0157363_1004799_pt1 | contig 12531 bp, 8 predicted proteins | sample AttsexASBM1_FD_111477 | JGI IMG/M metagenome (GOLD analysis project Ga0157363, IMG submission 111477) | Fungus gardens microbial communities from leaf cutter ant in Ribeirão Preto, State of São Paulo, Brazil - Atta sexdens ASBM1 | ecosystem: Host-associated > Fungi > Mycelium > Unclassified ...
ATTTCTTTCGATAACGATAGAAGATTGTCTCTCTCTCTTTGTCTCGATTATTGAGCTATTGTGTCAATTTGAGAGCGCTTATATACTCTTGACGTTCCTCTATCTTCACTGATATTGGCGCGACGTCGTCGATTGACGACGTCGCATCGTCTTCGAATGCGATATGGACCGTTCTTGCGACGGTGACGACGTGCGTCCGTATCTCACGCGTGCTGCGATAACCAGACTCTCACGTACATATATATATATATGTATATATATATATATATACCATGCCAGAAGAGATATGTAACCGCACTCCCCTGATGTGCAGATGCTGCTTTCGTATATATGCGAACGACGCAATGTTAGCCGCCTAGTTACGAAACAAACGTATCAAGCCCCGACATGACGCGATGCTTCCCATGATATTCCAACAGCACACGCGTACGTACAGTTACGCGCACACCGGTGCCGGTTACGTGCAACCGAGCGGTATAAATATGTATGGGACATGAATGCTTGAGCGTGTACAGGACGATCTAAACCACCGAGTTAGCGCATGTACGTGTGTAGCCGCAGCGATACGTGTGCGGGTATATATATGTATATATGTATGTCAGTTGTGTGGATGTACGAATCTCGTGCGTGTTACCGGATGTTCATCCGAGAGATCAAGCATTTTGTACTCTCTCTCTCTTTATCTGTATGCCACTTGCTTCCCTAGCGGTCATAATTGCGTTAATTTAATCCTTTTCAAGTCGTGCCCTTTTCTTGTGAAATTTATTGTAATTCATGAAAATTGTAATAATCCCATAAGTAAAGCGACTCTATGATTAAAAATTACTATGTATGAGGGATTATGATAAGCGATGAGGAGTGAATTGCGCTTCGGATATATATCTTCTCTTCATTTTATTACGCATTTATTTCGAACATGTGCATTTCCTATTATGTTCTTTTTCATTCGCTTTAACCACAATGCATTAACATGTTTATATACAAAAAAACATATTGTATGCAAATAATAATTACAAGTTTAGTTCAAGTATTTTATAAGTTCATATACGTACATTTGCAAATTTATATTGTGTGTTCATCACAAGTATCAAATTTATTCAAAATATATTTTGAATCCTAGTAATTTAATATTGCAATGTTGTGTGTCAAGATTGTTAAATTAAAACAAATTCGATTTGTTTATTATATAATATTATATAAAATCACTTTTTTAATAAAATTTTATAACATTCTTCAAAAAAAAATTAATTCTTTGTTTTGAATACTATATAATAATGATAGTTTTTTAAAATTTGTAATGTATTAAGTATTATTATCAAGAATAAATTCTTTTAAAAATAATTGTTATTTAAAAAAAATTAATTAATTAAGTAATCACTTCTCTTAGCAATAGAATGATTTTTCTATATATATTACGTTTGTAAACTGATTTCGACACGTAAATGCATCTTTGTATCGATAGAAAATTGATGAATCAGCGTAGAATTAGTTCGAATTTGTTTCGACCATTATGTTTAAAGTGAAATTAACTATACGTGATACGCGGTGTGTTGTCGATGTTCAAACATATGATTCTCGGGAAGGTTTAACGTCGACACGCTCTATCTTGGATTATAATATATATCTCAATGCTCAGTTACTCACCGGTGTCTGTGTTTCCAGGTAAGAGAATAGCGTCGTCGCGGAACCAGGAGGTTACAGTAAGGTGTTCCTTAACATCTTCCCGAGCTGTACAAGACAACACTGCATTGCATCCTTCCATGACGGGTTGTCTGTTTACCCTGACATCGTATCCGGGTACCGTCAATACTGTAAGTAACACAAATTGTTGCCAAACATTCAATTCTAGGATTAATTACAAGAAATTTATGCGAAATATTTCCCAAAGTTTCTGGAAAACTAATTCTCATAATCAAAAATAGTCAAAGAAAAGAGAGATTTAAGCTCGACATTTTTTTCAACGTATTAAATCTTTAACTTTTAACTAATAAGTTTTAAAAAGAGCAACCGCTGGAGGATATTAAAAGTTTATTCTTTGAACAATTTCAAAATGGAGTTTAATACAAAATCGTAATATTTAAAACTTATTGATTATTAATTATTGAGTTATATCTCAATAATTTTGAAATTAAAAAAATTATATCATTATCATCGAATTTTCGATAAGGAAAAATGATTAAAGAGAATCTGCGAGTCAAAGTAATTACATTGCGAGACTCTCTATAATAAAATTCTGTTATATTCGTATATAACAGAAAGTCAGAGCAAAAGGGGAGGAAAACTAAAGCGGACGAAGTGACGTAGCGTTGAAAGCGGAAGATGGATGATTATTAAGAAGTTATGGGCAGAAAGTGGAAAATAAGACATAAGGAAGTAGAAGCATGCATAATGAACGATCAAACTTATTTCAAGTCCATGGACAATGGCTGTGTTGTAATACGATTCACTCCGCTTATTTCGTTATGACGCGTTAATTTACGAGAATAAAATTTCAAATACTTGGACAGCCTATATTAAGGACAGATTATCAAGAACATATTAAAAATACTTTATACTCCTGTTTTACATTTGATACATATTATTAGAAGTACATTTTATTAAATTCAATTCCAATGATAAAATTTTGAAAAAATTTTTGATAGCTATATATAAAATCCAATCAATTGTTATTTGTTTTAACTTATTCGATATAATGCGTTTCATTCGCGGTTACGATACAAGATGCTGGGATACAAGACAAACTCTTCCTGAACCTAATCACCCTCAATCTAAGCACACACTCATACATCAATATGTAACAGTGACGTTGCCAACAGCCCTCAGGTCGCATATCCTATTCTCCGGAGATACACCTGCTCACGCGTATACACATTCTACTCACACACTCCGCTATAATGAATGTTGGCACAAAGTGCGCGATTAATTTCCCGCATTTGCATCTTTAGTTATATTAACCATGTAATCGCTAAGTGAATACGGTAACTCAAAACGTTATTACGTCTACATCGCCCCTGTTAAGCATATATTACCTTTCTATTTTAATCGATATTGGATGGGATGTATTAAATTTATAAGTGTATCTTTTAATTTAATTTAATAATTAAAAAACAATACAAACGCTGTTTTTAATATTCTGCTCAATATTCTCTATGATACGTTTACAAATAAATATATATCTCACATCATTATATTCGATTATAATGAAAAATATCTTAAGGCCAAATCACACGTGCGTAATTGAAGACGTACGTGACGTTAAGATTACTGAAAAATTCATGTTTTTCAAGCACTGTCGAGACATTCCCCCGTGGATTCGTCCGTAAACATTCGTGCCGAAGTAACGCGCGCGATTTCTTCGATAGCTCGTAAAGCGAAGGGAGCGAGATAGTAGGACGGAAGGAATGAGGAAGCTTAAAAAGCTCGGCGAATGGGGCTAAGGGATGTGCACCTAGAAGAAGACGCGAAATGAGAAAAGCCAAGAGAGGTTGCGAGTCGGAGGAACTACCATTCGCCGAGTGACGAAACGAGTCGTGTCGTTCCACCCTTTTCGCCGTCCGGGGCGTCGGAAATTGGGGGATTCTCGGATGATGTCCCGACGCCAGGCATCCTCCCCCCTTCTCCCGGTTAGACGCCGGTTTGTGAATCGGGAGGTGGAGGAAAAGGTAAGATGGGACCAAGTATGAAGAGAGAAGAGGGGGTACGTGACGATAAAATTGAGATGCGCCGGTGAGAGGATGCGAGAGAAATGGCACGAAGGAACGAGAGAGAGGGAGAGAGAGAGAGAGAGAGAGAGAGAAAACGGGGTGAAACGAAATGTGCAAATAAAGCCAATATGCGCGCGGATCTCCAACCAGGCGGGCAACGATATTTCCACAGATTCGTAGAAATCGTTGGAATTAACTTTTCTCCTCTCTTCACGGACGGATTCCCTTTCCATCCCTTGTGTGAGAGATCGCTCACGCCGGATCTCCGATACCGCGCTCTCCGCGCGTTTAACGCCTATTACGCGCTGATGCGGCATGAAAATGCATACCGCGGTGTATCGATGCATCGCTACTGCAACATGTTTGCCCTGTACTTGTACGAGCTTCTCTCTCTCTCTCTCTCTCTCTCTCTAAAAACGGTAAATTTTTTTAAATTAAATTTTCCGAAGATTTTCGCCGGAATGGATATATTGCCACTTATATCGCAATCAGTCAAGGACTGAGTCATCAAAAAAATGACACAAGTACACGTAAATAATCGAATAATAACGAAAACATTTATAAAAAAAAAAAATCTAAAAAAAATGAAAGCTTATTTAAATTCTTCTTCGTTTCGTTAGAAAATACATTGTAATTAAACTAATCAGTTACAATAATCTCTTAACTACGTTTTAAAGTTCCGTGCAAGTTTTAACAAGTTTTGTATCTTATTGCTGTGCCGCAAGACATTTCTTGTACCTTTCTCTTAGAAACAAAAACGTGCTTTGTGCGTGATTAAAACTGTCGACCGTTTTGCTGGTATTACACATATACAAGCATTTGTCGTCCGAAAGGATGGACCTTTTTCTGTCCAAGACCATTTCTGGAGAACTAGTGGTGGTTGCTAATGTGGTTACGTTCTTTTTCTAGTCGCGTACTTTTCTGTTGATAAAATGAAGAAAATAAAGAAGAATAAGCGGTACACTGGAGAATCGTCCGTCTGCAGAAACGGGTGATCTCTCACCATGCGGTAGGCAATAATTCTTTCCTATAGCATCCATACTCGGCATATGTATGGAAAAATACGGTTTCGTCGCGAATAACACGGCCGAATAAATATCCAGTATGCAAATTTCAAGGGATTAGGATGTAAGATACGATGCAGTGCGCGATTGTTTAATTTCTTATGCACGTATGCACGCTCTACAGCATCCACATTTCTCGAGACATTTCTCTTCTAATTTATCTAAATATACTTTTAATCAATGAAACTTTTCTATAATTTAATATAAGCTTTTAATTAAATATCAATTTGCATTTTTGTATAAAGATACAATTTTTTATCCATTTTCATTATGTTATCCATGTTTCATTAAATCCATCGAGATAATTTATTTTTTGACGTTAAATACCCCTTGAGCAACATTTTCCAAGTACTAGAAAAATCGTGCGGAAAAGCACGTAAAAGATATAAGACTCTATCGCCGTTACATACTTACGTTTGCCGTATACCTTCCGTAATGAAATCATTTGAAAAAAATTAAGATTAAACGGGAGATGGCTTAGGGCGAGCATCATCCGAGCGACGATTACTCTCCCGCTAAAGGTTAAATCCACGCAATACAGCCTCTCTTAAATTTTGAAAATGCGACACCTTCAGACATTATTCTTTATGTTACCAGGACTGGTGACGGTATAACGTAGGATAATGAATATTCCTTTCGCTATATTTTGTCCTTGGAGAGCGTTCTTCTCTGCTGAAAAGAACGAAGGCTGGACATGTTGGTATCAAATTCTCAAGCTCGTCGAAAAATACAATTCTCACAAAAGGGAATTTCGACAATGACTTTCTCTCCCTCTCTTGCAGAATAAGTTCTTTGGCGAGCACGTAGGGACGACCGATGTCATTTTAGATAAGTGAACCGTTCCTTTTTGGCTCGCTCGTTTCAGAAGAAGCACCGCTAGAACATTCTCCTTGGCTGATGTTCTCGCATATAGAAGAAAATAAAGTGAAACGAGAAGGGGGGATCTCTGAGATAACTTGCACGTTGCGTTAATGAATGTCTCTCTCCTGTACGATTACATGCGAATAGTCATTACTTTTTGATTACGCTATTTTCTAACTATTATTATGCCATACTACTACCATTATATACTATTATCGTTGATTTTTCAACGCAATAAGCTCGTCATATTACATTTGAAATAAATGTTTATAATTGAACTTTTTTTTATTTGTCAGAAAAGTTAATAATGAAGTAATGTTTACCGTAGAAAGAGTTCCTTCTTTTTTATCTTTATATTAATGCAAAAAAGAGAAGAAAGTTGTATCAGTGGTAAAATAAGTCTAAACTTATTAATTTTTTATTATTCGGAAGAAACTAGATTCATTGGAAAAACAAACTCTATTTATGCTTGAATAACATCATACATCATCTTGGAATCGTATTAAATTTGTTTTCGTGAAAAGCACAAGTAAGAATGACTTGATTATTTATGCCTATATATTTTGAAGCGGACTGTGAACTTTTAACGAACGAAAGCGCTGGTAGATAAAAGCTTTACTTATATCACTGGATGGTTCGCGCACGACAAGGACAGTGCGGTAAAAAGGTATCGATTGGACGTTCTTTTATCGTCCAGTGACTTTGGGAGAAAGTTTCGGAAACCACTAGTGGCGAAGCGAATTTTTCTTCTCGTTTTAGTCGAATCATCTTGAAAAACTTTTCACCAAAAGTTTTCCAACGGCTGGGGCGCGCATTCCATGTCGCTTCACGTGAAACGGCTTTGAAAGGAGAGACAGCCTTTGGCCCGACAGCATCAAAGAGTATTTGGATTCTCACAATTTCTTCGAATTTGTATATATTGTGAAATACGACAAGCGTGCCAATTTTATTATGAACGAGCGCAAAGTATATTGAAATACTCAGTAAAACACATTGTTTGACATGCGGGATTCTTTGGGCTTTAAGATCGTCAATATTTTGCGCGAGAATTGCTTTGTCGTATGTGTGTCATGAGGCGACATTTTTTTTTATCTTCTCAGACAACAGGCAGATTCAGAATGTGTCGTATTTAAAAAATTTGGTTTGAAATTTTTATATATTAAGATTTTTTCTTGTAACAGTCATTTTTGCAAAATTGACGATTCTTTTACCTTTATTTGAAGGGTTAAAAACGCGTGACGAAAATGTTGTTAAGAAAGCAAGCAACCTAAGTGCAACGTAAGCTTAGAGAGCTTCGTGAAAGCGATCAGTGTTTACCCATTTAAAAGGTTACATGCACCGGCTAAAAAGTGAACAAGCATATCACTTTTTTGCAGTCAGTACACGTTGTACATTTATTTTATTTCGCGATTTGATTTATTTGATCTACTTTATTTTTGTCCTTGCAATAATCATATTTGAAAGATACGAAATGTTACAAAACGTAAATATTATTTATGTACCTAATATTACGCGAAATCATTTTTGACACAATTATACTAATTTTTCCTAAATTTACCTTTTTTTCCTACTTTTTCCCTTGACTTTTTTAATTTTTAAAAAATTCTTTAGTTTTCAGACCTCTGGAAATCTGGAGCGCACGCAAAATATTGAGATTTTTTTATTTTTATTCTAAAAAGTATTTAGAAAGGTTATACAGAAAAACGCACGAAATGTCATACCATTTAATTAATTAATTTTCAGAATTTGGTAATCAATTCTTTCTGTACCAATTTCGTATATCAATTTTATTAAAAATAAATGTTATATATATATAAATGGTATGACATTTCGTGTGTCATTTTGTATTTTCAATATTGCGAATACCGATAAGCAATCTTTTGAGATTAAATATATATATATATATACACACACATATATATATATATATAGTATATACATCCCTATTACCATTATTAATATACGGTACGGTTCAGATCAAAGTAAATGAAAACGAAAGAAGAACTCTTTTTCCAATTGGATTCGTGCCGTATGTACGGACACAGTCTGTATGGCGAATTCAGTGCGGCTACCGCTAGTAGTAATGATCGGCTTAGAATCAGCCATTTAAATGATAGCTCACGTAGCGCCGACCGGACAAAGTTTTGTCCCTCTTCGGGTCTTTTGGAACGACGAAGATTCGCCCACGTATTCGAATCGAACTTCCTCCGATACAATTTAACGGCTTTCAACCATTTCCCCATCGGTATTTACTTGGATAGCGTGAAGCCTCTTGGTTGAAAATGCGAGGTGTTGGCTCTGCACTCACCGTAGCACTTCGACGTAATGGGATGTTCGGTACCGCCAGTCCGTTATTGCAACGAATCTCGTATGCGGCGAATGACATTTCCTCGATAAATAATCAGTTATCGTGTACATCGGCGACATCAACGGATTGTCGATCCGCGATAGCGAAGTATACGATAGTTTGGATCTTATTCGCGCGACCACATTTTCCACTCAGAGCCGGAAAGCCATTTCCGCCGGAATGATAAAACATTTTGAAATCTTCCGACCGGATAAGTTTCTTCACATAAGTCTACAAGACTATGCTTTCACTTTTCGGAAGAGATGAGACGTGGATAAGATAACTTACCAGCGCGGAGTGTGACCTCGCGTGAAAGTACGGTCCCGACGGAGCTGGTCGCACGGCATCTGTATCGGGCATTGTGAACCTCGGCTCTGAAATCCTGAGCTAAGAACGGCGGGAAGTATAGCGTTCCGTTACCCAGAAGTTGCCTGAAAGAATATCAAAGCAGCTCTGTTGATTCGCGTAAAGAATAGTCAGGAAAAAGAGACATCTAGGACCGTGATAAAATCATAAGACAGATTTCACACTCGAATTCGAAACAAGCTCTTTTACTTCCGTGTATATTCACTCTTCGGTTTTATTTCAACGTCCTGGCAAATTTTTGCAGAAGTGATCCAACACGAACGTGATCGGTCGAGATGGTTGGGCATTCAGAAACGTTCAGAAATATCCAGAAACGTGATTTACCTGAGTCCGGGAACTGCTGTAACTGATCTCTGGTCCGGGCTGGTAATCCACGTGACATGCGGCGTCGGGCTGCCGTGCGCGGAGCAGCCTAATTGAGAGCCCGTAGTATTTGAAAAGACTAGAGTACTCGGCGGCTCCAGGATGAAGACCGGGCCCTGCTGACCGAGCGTAAATTTCACGCTGCACCCTGAAACGAAAAGCGTATCTGATCATTAACATTGTAACGCCCGCACCGCGCCAGTTTCGTTACGGGAGTCTCCTGACGATCGTACGGTCAATAAAAAACGGTTGGGCGAGCTTAATTTAGCTCAACTAACTTATATTATCTTTTGCCCATTTAATTTTTAACAAGTACACTGATGAGAAATCGCACGGCTCTTAACTGGGTAGTAGTAAAAATTTCAGAACGATACTGATTTAATGAATAGGTAATAAAGATGGATCATTAAAATACAAATTGACTTTATGACGATTTTATGATTATAGCTGAAGTATTTTAGAGAACATTAATATTATTTTGCAGGGTATATGCGGATGTGATTTTGTAACAACAGATAACTTTTTGTTCGAATGCTTGTTACGTTATATCGCATTTATTTAGAAATCAATATTTTCCTCTCTGTTCTTCGCATGATGCAGCCACCACCTCAGGTCAAGCGATCTGGATTTGTCCGTGAATTAAACTCGATGTTGAAACGATTATTCAATTTGTTGGTTGGTAAGCGCCGCGGATAGAATTTTATCTTTTGTCTCGTTGAAGCCGACGGAACGACCTGATTCGCGAAGCCGGTCTAAACCCCACGACATATACATTGTTCGCAACCGAGAAACCGGAGAAATCAATTCCACTAAGCCGAATTCGACCTAGATTTCGAATCGATTCAGGACCATGCTCGTTCCTGGATTAAATGCACGCTGGAGCGAACGGTCGCGTCACTGCCCGATAGCATCTACCAAATATTTCAGTCGAAATCCCCGGATTAAGAAGCAGCGTACGCGAGCTTCTATAATCCGTTCTCGAACGTTGAAAGCTACGTTTACATATAATGCAGGTTTTCCTCGATATCCAAGTAAAATAAACGCCCGCTGGCGGATCGTCGCTTATTCGGAAAACAAAACGCTTCAGTCCCCGGGAATATGATGCTCGCTATTGTGACGTACTAGTTGAAGAAAACTATTTGTTTTGTTTGTATAAAGCGATTCTGTGGAGAAATGCGAAAAAGTTGTGGAGGTTGGACAGTTGAAATACGCGGCATGTGGGATTACGAAGGAATCGAAGAATATGTAACACGGGACAAAATACCACGGGCATGGCGATCAAAGAGATCGATTTTCGTTACGAGTCGGAAATAGGAACAGAAATAATTCATGGAATGAATTATTTAGACTGGCGCGACCTATGGGGCAACGCGATTTAAAATACGATTTGACGTGGTGCAGATTCTGATGTATTTGATGTGACTGAGAAAGAGGTCGAAATCAAATTACTGTAAAGCAGAAGAGAATCAGACGAAATAAAGTATTTTCGTGTAAGTAAGTGTTTTGCAAAATAAAGTTATATTTTGCATATGAAATCTAAAAATATACTCTTTTGTCACAAGATTTTTATTCAATAAAAGTTATTCTTGATTTTCAACTATTTTTAACGTTTCTATACAATAAATTTTTTTTAATTTCAAACTTCATCTATCAATCAGAATAAGGTAGAAACAAAAAACTTGCTGTAAAAAATTCTAACTTTAAATATATTGTAGATAAAATTTAAAAATGACAATTAATAATATTAATAATTATTAATTAAATTAATTATATTAATCTTATTATATTTTACTTTGTGATAAATATAATAGTTAAAATCATTATTTTTAATATTATATATTATATTTTAATATTATATATTATATTGCTGCGTTTAATATTTTAATATTGTAGACTTTGATGACAAAATTATAATAATATTAAATTTAAAGAACGATTTTATTGAAATATTAAAAAATTTAGGTAGACATTTCTAAAAATAATTTTGTTGGATATTAAAATAATTATATAAGAAACTCAAGCATGATAAACAATGTTGCATGCACATTATTAATTTTGATAATCTAAAAAATTATTTGCGTCTGTATCTAACTTTATTAGATACTTCAGCATATCCGTTCTTTCCGTGTAAATTTAATTTCAGCGCATCAAATTACTTCGGAAATTATCATAGGTATACACTCAAACAAACTCATCTTCTGGCCTGTATTTCAAATATTAATCTAGATACTGATTTTGTAATATATATTCTTCTTGCTGCCTTTTTTTCTAAAATAAATAAAGCATCGAATTTTATAAGATAAGTACAATTGCTTTTTGAATGGAATTCCGAATGACAGTCGTTGTAGAAAAATACTAGTGAATTAATAAAAAAAGAAGCTATTGGAACGAAAGTGTAAAATATTAGATTGGAATTTTTTTTCAATTATTTCCAAACGTTTTTTTGTGAGCCCATTTTTCCATAAAGGAAGATATAAAGTTAAAAATTTTCCTCCATTCGTTCTCTTTCTCGGACTGCTCCAGCAAATGCATAAATTCTCGCAAGTTGTCAAGAAGGACGGCACGTAGCCACGTGTTTGGTTGCCTTTCAAAGAGCAAAAGCCGAACAGTACTCCGCATCGCCGTTCCGTACGCGCGTCTGTATACGCGCGTGCTCGCGCACACTTATTTGCACGTTCATTCTTTCCGAATAATGCACGAATCATCGCGCATATACGCGGTTGTTACATTTAATGCTACCCTTCCCAATGCGGAATCATTGGCACCGAGTCATCGCATCTTTTCATACGTGACTGAGAAAATATTTACTAGCGACATAACGTGACGCTCATATGCGATATTTTATATTTGTAACAATTTACGTCCTCAATTTCACTATTTTAAAGTAGTTTTTTGCTCTATATATATATATATATATATATATATATATACGCCAATGTTTTTAAAGAAGAGGCATTTAACATTTACACGAGACGAGAATATTTGACATTTATAAATAAATGAACGCTTTTGTGTTTCACGTGACGCAGATAAAAGATGCGCAAAAATAAGAGAGTCGACTGGCGAAGCTTTTGAAGATTTGTCTTTACATCGCATTGTCTCACCGTTGTTTCAGAGTGTATCAAAGAAACATAAGTGTATGATGTAACAGTGCGCAACTCCATTCTATCGTTTTTTTTTCCTCCTTTGAATTCCGATATCTCTTGCATATCGTGGATATGGATGCGCTTGCGCGTTTACATCCGAGAGGACGTTTTCTACTCATCGGTCACTGAAACGTGAACCCAATTTGCGATTCGGCCGGGATTTTTCCCAGCTCGAAATGTCAGAATACGAATAAAGATTGCACGAATGAAAAGTCTACGTGACGCACGTGCGAAGCACTACTTTTTCCAGACTTATGCAGAAACAAGTTGCATACATTTAAGCACTCGTTGGATCAAAATATATTAGTACATTTCATATATTTTTCAAATAAAAAGAGGAGAGAGAGAGAGAGAGAGAGAGAGAGATTTCAGAATATGAGAAAAATGAATAATGTATTAAAAATATAATTTTACATTTCCGTTGATGCCAATAAATCTGATGTCAATGCATAATTTATTTTAGCAGAATATAGAAATGTGTCACAGTTCGCGATTATAAATTCTATGCATATCAATTATGTCGATGCTTCAAAGGGAAAATAAAACAAACATGTCATACTTTTATTTCGATGATTAAGAAAAATGAACATGCAAAATTTTTTGATTTACTTGTAATTGGTTGTTGTTTACACATCTCAATGTGTCTTTTATTAAACGAATATTAACATTTGAATGCTCCG
>Ga0157363_1004800_pt1 | contig 12529 bp, 9 predicted proteins | sample AttsexASBM1_FD_111477 | JGI IMG/M metagenome (GOLD analysis project Ga0157363, IMG submission 111477) | Fungus gardens microbial communities from leaf cutter ant in Ribeirão Preto, State of São Paulo, Brazil - Atta sexdens ASBM1 | ecosystem: Host-associated > Fungi > Mycelium > Unclassified ...
AGTTTGTTCTTATTTCGAGTTGGAATGTCTTAAGAGGATGCTGGAGTTACCAACGGAGCGTTATTTCTTATTTCTCAAATAATACCGTTTTCCTTACACAGAATAAAAAATCTTTCTCCAGAATAAAAGAAAAAAAATGTAAATACCTTCGGAAAAATCCAAACCGATATGAAAATCCATAAAAAAATTGTAAATTACAGTTTTCTATAATCGTATAGGTTCTTTCTTTACATCCCTGGTGAAAATTTTTCTCAGAATTTTTTATATAATTTTTCAGAATTTCTCTATAATTTTATAACTTTCTCACATTTTTTATACAAATTGGAACATTTCTCAGAAAATCTACTCTTTTCTCAGAATTTTTCATATACATTATGAAATATTATGAAATATTATAAGATTTTTGTAAGGATAATTTTTGAAATGTTACAAAAATCTAAAAAATTTTTAAATTTTTTAAAATTATAGGATGAAAAATTTCAGAATTCACTTGTATGAGAAGTTCTGAGAGAAGATGTAAACTTTCCAAATATTTCTGAGTATTTTTGAAAACTGTTCCAATTCGTATAAAAATTATGAGAAAAATTTTCACCAGGAATATATATAAATGAATGCAAGCATATATCCAAACAAGTACTTTTCCGTATTTGAATAATTTAAAAAATCATGAGATCTTCAAATTATGATTCTGAAGCTCACAAGAGAAATGGCTTGAGAAGTACGATTTGAGTGTACATAACCTCATATTCAAGTGATATATAGGATATACCAGAGCAAGAAATGTACGTAACGTTTTACTTAATAATTTTGCTTAATGTACGTAATGTTTTAATTAATGTATGTAACATTTTCTTCATGTACGTAATATTTTATTTGGAATTAAAAATCTGTTTTATCGACATCGATCAAATTCGACTGTCGCTTCATCATCCCCTTAAGACATTAATGCGGCCTTCATGACTTCTTAAAACTGTACTTAAGACGGTCTCAAATATAAGATCCAACTACAAATACCGGCCTAAGTACGCGTAGTCGACGTGAACAAAGCTTCGTCAGCGCGAAACATTCTTCAGTTATATGTTCTGTTTGTATGTACGTAATCTCGTTTTGGTTTCCTTCGATCCCTCGTTGTTGTCCCTCATGTCTCTATGTGTTTCCCCCTCAATATCGCTTTCTCCCGCGTCGCCGACACTTTCCCGACTGCTTGTCTGCCGAAAATAGTCGCCAGAAATCCAATACCCTGTGTGCCTGTAATGGTCACCGCACGCGACGCCCGTTCATCTTCCTTTCACGCACGAATCTGCTGAAGATGCAACAACTTCATGTTTGATACGTTCGCGAGTCGTAAAACCAATGGCTATTAGATCGTGCCGTATCGAAATGAATCGGTAAGAGATATATAAGTAACAGAAATGAGTAATAAATATTTGATACATCATAAAATGTTCTCCAAGACTATTTGCTATACAGCAAATAGTTGATTATGTTGATTTTGAGATTGAGATTTTAAATCTGTTCACAATGTTCACCATCCGTGTCTGACCGAAGTGATGTCCACATGCGACGTCTAAAAATACGAACAACGAACGCGAAGAAATGTTGGCAGCCACTCACGTACAATAACTCAACTCCCCTTCGCACATATTTGACGTGAATTAAACATTCAAGGGTGACTTTGACTAAGCACCGATCAACTTAATCGGCGATCAATTCAACCGACAAAATTGCTATATAATATAATTATAATTCGTTTTCTTTCTCTAATCTGATTTTTCTTCCCAAGTGTTTAGCAATAAAAAGTTAATAAAAAGTTAATAATTCTATCCGACATATTGCACGATGAAAAAAAAGTGTTTCGTTGTATTTATAATTATACCTAACTGTATTGTAAAATTGTAATTAGAAGCTCCATTTATGTTAGTAGTTATATTATTCTCTAATATATAATAATAATATTTATTTTCCACATGTAATAATATTTCTTTTCTACATACCAAGAAATATACTTAGTTGGCATCCAAAATGATTGTGATTATTTTTTAACGTGTAACAACTAAATATAATTATTATTACTAATGTTACAACATAGTAATTATAAAAGTGGAGCTTTTAATCATAATTATTTTACTATGCAATTATAATCATAAATCCAAAATTTTTCTCTCATTGCAGCACTATTTTTCAACAGCTTGCTTGATCGAAGTCATCTACAATAATCGTTTGTTAAACAATTCGTAAGATTCGAAAATAAAAGGAACATTTTGCCGCATTTTTAGAGACACGATATTTCTCATCCTCAGTGAAACAATCAGCAATGAATTTTCGGAGTCATCGAACATTAATAGTAACATTAATCGCGATCCTACCTTGGAGTTTCGTGCGATCTGTCGAACGTAATACAAATCCAAGTCTTGGAAAATGTCATTCTTTCCCGATAACGTCGGAGTCCTCGATCGCATCCGGATGTCCTCGGCGTTTACGACGTTACACTCGTCGTTGAGCCGATCCCTCGATTTATTCGCATTCCGCGGATTCAATATCGCCAAATGTGGAAAGCAGGAGTTCATCTTTTTTTGTTTTTTTCTTTTTTTTCGATACGTTGCTACTCTTCGTTTAATTTGTGTATCGATCCACTAATCGAATACACCAGGATTATTTCAATTCCGACAACTTGCAAATGAAATCGATACCGAAAGTGCATCATCGCAGATCGGCAATCATGGATCATCCAAGATTATGCTTCCGCCTCTCCCAAAGATATAATTTCACGGTATATAATGCCGTCGGGCAGCAAACAATTTTGCACGGACCAGTCTTGCTTTATTCCCTGATGCCTTGACCCCGAGATCTTAAACGTACACAAAAGGAGAAAGAAGGTTATCTTCCACTTTTTCCTTCGAAAGAATGGAGTCAAGGTAGACGAAGAGACGCCTCTTTCCTCTAAAATACTTCGTCCACTTCTGCCATTCGGTACATAAGCGTTCTGTAAACTTTGACCTCTAAATTTTAGGCAGACGAAAAATATTTATTATCACGCTATTAAACCTTCTGTGTTAGCTTGACCTCTTCTCTTCTCAAATACGAACGCGACAAGTATCGCACCAAGAACAATCACGTACGACGACGTGGTTTAGATCCGGTCATCCTACGTTTTTCCGTTAGCTACAAAATAAGCCGTGACGGCATTGCGCCTCCGCGCGGTGCGACAAACAAGAGGCATACCGTTCTTGCCTCTCAAAGTCTCAACTCACTCGCCTTGTTGCCCGCTTCACCAAATTTATTCTTTCCCGTTTCCGGTAGGTCGTCTACGCCCAATAATCTACGCCGTGATTCACCACCATCAAGTGGAAAAAGTAGCGGGACGTCTTTTTCTTTCTTGTTCACTTTCACGTACGGTTTCACGGATCCTAATTGATTTTTCCAACAATAAGGTATTCTCCACGCCACGTGGGGTCCAGAATTGTCATGCAAAAAAGAGCGACAATGAGATCGATGATGAGATTTAACAAAACCGCTTGCCACACGACTAGATCGGACTAGAGACAGAGATCGCACACACGGTAATTAAGATTAATCGAATAAAAATAATCTGCAGACCAGAGAAATGATATAATGAATATCTAGCGTCGCGGAGGAAAAACCAAGAGGGAGAAAAAGAGGCGAGAGGAGAACCGTCAGGGTCTCCAGGAGAAGCCGACTAATACTGAATGACGCTCGACCATTCGGCTGTTCGGCACTGTGTAAGCATCAACAGACGCACCACAGCGCTACGCACCAACGCACCACACCACACGCGGCAAAATCTGCCAGGACAACAGGGGAGAGGGGAGAGGGAAGACCATCGGCGCTACCGACAATAGATTGAATGAGAGAGCGGGACCAGTAGAGGGAGAAGGAGAGGATCGCCCACGCAGACAGCATCCGCTGACTTTTACGTTTTGTCGCGCGTGGTTACAGCAATTATCAATTAATTATCTATATGATATATACAACAACGCTGCTTATTGAAGTGTTACAAATGTATCAAATAATACTTGCTGTGTCTCATCGTGTCTCATCGCAGCATCCTCGCTTCTCGTCAAGATTAGATTTATTTATGTTTCTTAAAATTCTTGAAAATTGTTGCATTTAAAACGAAATCTATTTTCGAATCGTTGAAGAGAAAGAGAAAGTTTGAATGCAAAAAGTATAAGCAATATGAACACTTATTATTTACAATCGTTATTGTCGATAATAATCACATGATTATTTTCTATTTATATTGACACAATGATGTAATAAATAATAAACAGTGTTTTATAGCTATCAATTTATACTGAAAAAATGCAATTACATTTATCAAATATTGAGATATAAAAGGTCTGTTTTTACAGCTGAACTACACTCTTTGATTGCACTTAAAATCAAATATGTATATGTTCGGTATACATAACATAAGCGTGAAAAAGAATTCTAATGCAGTCTAGAACAGGAATAAAAAAACAAATCTATCATAAAAGTACTACATTACATTTCCTTTTGATGAAAGTGAGGACATTACGTGAATGACATTAATTTTGCACAATTATAATTTTATAGCGTAATTTTTTGAAATATAGAAATACAGGGTGTCTCGTAAATCCACGTAAATCCATCAAGCATAACCTATTAGTTCATATCACTCGTTCGTCAAACACGTTTTTAGGGCGAGTAGCGAGTTTGACGAAAGAATCTAAGTCATCTATTGAACTTGCGAATATCGAATTAGGAAAATTTCCATGAAGCAAAATGCAAAGTGATTTTTTAAAGACGAATCATAACGGATACGCCGGTCACGAGATCATGACATCCTGGACGATCCATCGATTTGAACTCACCGCGTGACTTCTGGCATATCTAAGGCTCTCCCGCCTGCGAACTCTCGTCTGATAATCATTCAGGCAGCACAAATAATTATTCTCCTTGTAGCAAACGTTGTTCAACGACCTGCGCGACGTTTGAATGCTCTTCCTTCGCGGCGCCATTTTGTCATTCGAATTTCTTGGCGGCGAGAAAACACATCGTGATTATCGTAAATGCCGACGTCGGCCATTTGTGAATTGGCGGATTTTCATAGATCGAAATTCGAACGGCGAAATTCATCGTCTCTTTCAAATTATAAAAGAGACAGAGAATTTACAATTACGCAAACGCGACTCGTAAATTCGATGCCTCTACATGCTTTTACAGAACGTTACGAAATATTAGATTAAGTTTCGGATCACGTAACGTTGGAAATCAGGTCGAAGGGAAGCAACAGGTGTATACACACTAAACAGATGGGACATGTATGTGCATACACACACATGCTCTTTTAGACAGTGAATGAATATTTCCCAGCAAACGAGAATGGATTGAAATGAATTGAAATGGATTCAGATTTTCAGAAATATTGATTCATGAATGTTAAAATGAATGCTTTTCAATGCTTTTCAAATTCCTGAATGCATTTTTATTCATTTATAGGAATTGCATGAAGCATATCTCTATGCCTTTCGATCTAAAAATAATATTAGTTTTTTTTGTACATTGTGAATACTGTTCAACTCAAAATTTTGAATAAGAAATGCAATTTTTCAATCCAATTGCATCCAATTGAATTTAATTGAATCCAATTGAATCCAATTAAATCCAAAAAAAAGTATTCGCTATTTAAAATACGCATACGGATAGAAAAAAATTTCAATCCATTTTAATTCATTCTCGTTTGCTGAATTATAATCTCAATCGTTTGGAGTGTATGAACTAAAATCTGATTCATTTACCAAACATGTCTGTATTAATTTGTTAACGTGGATTGTTTTATTAATTTTTTGAAGAAACATTACAATAGAAAGATTCGATCAAAGAAATTATGTAGATAGAAATTTTTTTTTAATAATTCTGTTGGTGAATTGAATCAATTATGCCTGTTTCTACTATTGTATTAATTTAAATCTAGATTTAACTTTATATCATCTTTTTCCAGTTCTAAAAATTAAAAAAGGATGCAAAACAAGGATTGAGAGTTTAAATTAACATTTGATAGAAAGACGGGCGTTAAAATTAATCGGATTTGGTCAAGTCACTCCGTCTACAGCTGACTGTAAAATAATAAATTCGCACAAGAGAATGAAATTCTTAAAAAAGTGTATTTAAATAATACAATATATATTATCATAATGTTAATTATTGATCGCACCAGTTTGACAGACTGGTACTGTTAAAAACGCCAATTCAAATGACTCAAATTGCGCGCGCGCGTACGCGATATTACTAAAAGTTAGGCTTTTTCAATAAATTGATAATATATTTCATAAGCAAGATATAATAGCTACAATATATCATACACAATAATGGAAAATGTCAAATTTAGCCACAAGTGTAAATATCAGTGCACTAAGGAGTCATTTATTTTTTATCTTTGTCTTTATCTTTCTCCTTCTCTTTCTCTTTCTCTTTATCTTTGTTTTGTTGTAACGATCCAACGGCTTGGCGTACGGCTTCAGAATGCGGATCCACACCTGGCAAATTCTCCAGGACTGATTGCAGAAAAGCAGGATCAGACATGACGGCTGCGTAATCCTCTTCCACATCCATCGCTTCTTCTTTTTGGGATTCCAGTTCTTCTATATAACGAATGCAAATAATAAGGCATTAAACAATGATTATTTTAAATTTGTATTCGTACAACCTTTATACATTTTATTCAGAAATATTATATATTATACAAAACATTAAATAATTTAATGTTAAAATAAACATACGAATTTTAATTAATAACTAGTATTATAAATCGGATTTAATTAGTATTTATTGATATTTTATGTCAAGAGTTAATAAATAAGGATGTTATTAAACCCGATTATTGGTGATATATGAGTGTCAATGTATTATATAAGGATGAATCAGAGCAATTGAACCAGTTTTTTACTCTACGAAAAAATTATCACAATCTCACATCTAATTATCGACTTAATGACACAGATCAGATGGATGGATACATCGTGCAAATTGCTGGGCGCCCAAAAAAAAAGATGCATCCGATCTGTATCATTAAATCAATAATTAGATGTGTAATCGATAATTTTCTTATATAGGATAAAAAACTGGTTCAACTGATTCACTATGTATAATTAATTATACATTAAGTTATCTATTAGGAACTTACGCTGATCTTGCATGGACATTTGCATAGCAAAAGCAATTTGTTCTTCTTCTGTCATGTTAGTGAAGTCCGGCACGTTGCTTCTGCTTGGAGCAGTATTGTCACTAGCGGCAGTAGTGTCATCTGCACCTTCAAGGGACATGGCGAGAGCACGTTTTAACATAGCTTCTTCATTCGGAGCTTCCTTTATAGTTTCCGGTTGTTTATTCGCGGCAGTCTCGTTAGCCTGCGCACGACGTGCCTCATCTTCCTGACGTTGTCGTTGCTCTTCCATAGAAACGCGCAAAGCCTGAATATGAAACATACAAAATTAACACTAATCACACGAGGGAAAAGAAATGCTCAGTAAAACACAGATACTAACCAACGCCAGCTCGGGATCTTCATTTGGATCGACTCCAAACTCGAACGCGGCACCACTCATGCCAGCTGCACCCATTCCATCTTCACCTTGAATTATAGGAGAAGAGATCAGGGCGTCTGATAAATGCGGACCTGGTGGAACAGTGACGAGATGACTTCCCGTGCCGTCCTTGCCATTCAATGCATTAACAAAGGCAGTTAGTACGTCATTGTTAATGCTCTCTTCGCCAAAACTTATAACATCAACGTTCACTTTCTCCTTTTTCAGACGTTTCGCTAACTTGACTAATTCCTTCTCATCGATGTCTATTGGACTTCCAATAAATGCAACAATGCGCATTTTATGATTTTTGCCTTGTCGATGTTTCAATGCTAACTGTAAGATTTACAATCTTTAGTATATATTTGACTGTAGCTCAACTATAAAACTGAAGATCTATTTTTTAAAGAATATTTTCAATTGGTTTAATAAGTTGGAATAAAACAAACTATATAGATTTATTTCATTTCAACTTATTGCAACAGTATATACCAATTGAGAGAATCAGTCATGAGGTGAAAATTACAAAAGTGAACAAATTTACTAGAATTTTACAATTTTATTAGCATTTAGTGACTTGTTCGCTTTCATAATGTTCATCTCGTTTCATGATATATAATCGATTTCTAGAAAATATTGCAAAAAGAACAGATCTTGGACTAAATAATATGTACTTACATGGGCGATTCTAATACCTGTGATGAGAGCTAACTTTCCATTTGGTTGAACTTGGTGAAGTTTGGATAGTATTCTGCCAACATCACTTGTGAGCGTCGCCAGTACTTCCACACTAGAAAGAGATTTATGTTCATATTTACCTCACCATACATAAACTTTTACATTCGTGATAATCGCAGATGTCTGAATCACTACTCGGCGTACTTAGCGAGAGTTATGAGGCCAACATTGTTTTCTGGATTCGAGCGAGTCTTGGAGTGACACACCAAGTTGACGGCATCTTGCTGTGCCTGTAGCCGGGTAGGTACGAAATCTCCATTTCTCATATAATCGCTATTATCGACGCTGCAAAACATTGAAATCACGAGGCTTCAATTTGAGCATATGCGATATTTATAAACGAACGGACATTTCAGAGGCACTTGGAGTCTGAGATTGTGTCAACGTCATTGTCACTACGCTAACCTCAAAATTGCAAACATGATCGAACGTGTTAAATTAAGTCACAGCGAAAATGTATCATTCATGGAACGAACGAACCTCGCAAATTTATCAGAGATATCACGAGGAACGATGTTAAAAATTACAATTTCTTATAAAACGCTAGACTTACCATATCATCGTACTTTCCAGCACCATGTTGGATGGATTGACTGGCTCAATCGACGCAAGGTAGCGCGAGAAACGACGCGGCAATCCAATTTCTATCGACTCACGATTTACATCATTTACACAATGCGCACGTGCGTATCATTTAAAATTTAAAGGGCGACCTCTTACTACGAACACTCTTCAAACTTCGATTAATTGGCAATTAGTCCAATCGGCACGATTGCTTGAAACAAATTTAAAATTTCTAACTGCTAAAATCTTATTTAAAATTTTTCATTAGAACTTTTAATGAAATTGCTTTATTTAAACATATAGTCATGAAATTGTAAGTCCTGAAAAATTCTCCTTTTGCATCTTTTATCTTGCTGCAAACTTGAGAACCGCCTATGAATTAATATCAACTAAAAAAAATGATAAAAAAATATGATACTATTATAATTAATAATATATCCGGTAAAAAATTTTTCATGCACGAATATATATAAATATGTATGTATGTATGTATAAATATGTATACATACATAAAGATATATAAATATTTATAAACATATACTATAATTATATATGAAATATGTCCATGCATGTCCATATATATCTTTCTGTTTTTATTTATAAAATTATTTTTTAGTGTAATAAAAATAATAATAACCGGAAACATCAAAACAATTAAAGAGATAATTTTCGCATTGTTCCCTGTAGAAAAAAATCAAGTTTGGAGAAATGTAAAAAAAATTGTTCTTACACAATTATGTATAATTTTATATATATGAATAATTTTTTTACTAAACTTGATTTTTTTCAAAACAAATAGTGTGAAAATTATTCTTTTTAATGTTTTAATTATTTTTAATGTTTTCACGTTATTATTATTTCTATTACACTAAAAAATAATTTTACAAAAAAAAGAAGGATGTATGAAGATATATAGACATATGAAATATGATATATATTTATATCATACATATTCATGCATAAACAATTTTTTACCGGAATAATAATATATAATAGTTATATAACTATTTTGTTATATAATATGTATAACTGTTTATTAAATGTGAAGATATAACATTGATATGTTACCGTTAGTTTGATTGGGCGAAGCATTTCACACGTATAATACATCATTCATCTACATGTTTTTTAAACAAGGATTTATTAAAAAATAAAATCCGAGTTATGTAAATTGAGTTAATGTAACAACATAAATACATATAGCAGAGAGTGCCTAGGATTGATCGAAGTTAGATGTTTCGAATAATATAATATTTTTGGTTCATAGATTTAATTTATCTCAAATGTGACTGTGCGCTGAAACGTTCGAACATTTAAACACAATCAATTTATAATTATTAGCATCTCAGATTGATTGTGTTTAAATGTCTGAATGTTTCGCATAGTCACATTTGAGATAAATTCATGAACCAGAATATTATATTATTCGAAACATCTAACTTCGATCAATCCTAGGCACTCTCTATTATATTTAAGAATTTATTAAGAATTTTATATATTGAGCATTTTATAATTATTAAGAATTTATTATATATTTTTTAAATTAAATAAAAAATTATTTAAAAATTACGAATTTTTTTATATTGTATTTGAAAAAAAGTGCAAAAATTCTCTCTCTCTCTCTCTGTCTCTCTCTTCCTCTCTCTATTTTCTCCCTCTGTCTAATATAAGGATGCTTATTAATTTAAAAAACGATCTCATAATAAATCGATTTTTATTATACAAAAAAGCAATAGAGAAAAAAATTTCTCCATCCAAATTCCGTTTAAGATACAACTATGTCGCAGAATTCGAAAAGGTGTAGGTGGACGAGAAAGTCGGCGAGGGCGGCGGCGTGTGATCGTAGTTCAACGCGAGCGTTGAATACCTTGGCGCTTCGTCCATGAGAACGGCTTGCTCGTACGTGGGTGGCAGATCTTCTCGCGATCTTGACGGCAACGCCATCAGTTTTCTCGCTTGCCTCCTCTCGTCCAAAATCCGCATTATGATCACGATCGGCCCTATCAGCAGCATGATCGCGCCGATAGACACTAAAGCGACGGCCGTTGTCGCGATGTTTTCATTCACGCGGGAGAATTTTACGTTGCTTTTGCCTGTCCTGATAGTAAATTGATCCTGACCAGCCTCCTTGTCAAGAATGGACGATGTCTCGTGCATTGTGACTCGTGTCGCGTTTTCTACGAGATCGAGATCCTCCGCTTTTCTCAAAACCGATCCCGTAGTCTTGTATTCCGAATAATCCGAAATTGAAGTGACGTCCTCTTCCGCAAGAATGTTATTTGAAATTCCGTTGCCGAGAATATGCTCCCTGTCTCGAGCTATTCTCGAAATCTTGTTCATTACATTATTCTCGGTTGTCGGAACTGCGAGAGGATCCGCGAGAAAGAGCATAGATCGTTGCTTCTCCGAAAAAATTTCGGATGCGTCCTTTAATCGTTCATTTCTAATTCCAGTTAATCCAGAGAGATTCGTATCATCATCTAAAGACGAATCTATCTGAATTATCTCCACGTTTTTATCGATCGGTTGTTGCTGGGTGGATAGATCATATTCGTGTCTCGTAGATGATACGATGGACTCCAAACTGGTCGGGGGATCTACCTGTAGAAAGGTAAAGAGTATGTTATATATACATATATGCGTGTGGGCAATTTTATATAAGTAGAGATAATTGCGATTATATCTATACAAATTATATCTATATGTATGTATATACACGTAATAATTATTATAACGAACCTTTCCAGCAAACGAAAATGGATTGAAATGGATTGGAAATTTTCCGAATCCGTATTTTAAATCCATAAAAATGGATTGGATTCTATATAAAAAAAAATTTTTATATATGTAAAGGTTTAAATAAATTAAAGTAGTAATTACATGAAATTCTATAGTTGTTATTTTAAAACTTTTACACAAAATATATACTCTAGTTGTATAATAAAAAAAACATATTAATATAAAATTAATATAAAATATATATAAAAGCGATTAATTTATTAATTAAAAATAAGGAATTTATATATGTAACATTTATTGTTCATATTTAGTTTTTTTATGTTTCTTTTAACTATTAAATTAAATAAAATTCTCTCCTTCTTTCTTATGATATATTTTTACGGTACAACTTTTTTTTAATTACTCAGTTGAATCAAAATGAAAAATTTCTTATTCATAATTCTGAATAAAATAGCATTCATGGTACATTTTTAAATGAAACAATGGATTTTCTACTCACAATTTTGAAGTAAATAGTATTCATGGCCCATTTAAAAAAAACTTTTTTTATTCAATTGAATTAAAAGATTGCATTTCCTATTCAGAATTTTGAATTTAGCAGTATTCAACGATGCACAGAAATAGCTGATATTATTTTTAAATTCAACTGGAAAAACTACATTTCCTATTCAGAATTTTAAGCAGTATTCACAATGCAGAAATGGCCGCGATATTATCATTATATTCAAAGATTAAAAAAGATTAAAAAAACTATATTTGCTATTTAGAATTTTAAATTAAGTAGTATATTCACAATGCGCACAAAATACTATAATATTATTTTTAGATTAAAAAGCATAGAAATAATACTCTATGTCTATAAATGAATAAAAATGCATTCAAGATTCATTTTAATAAAAAGGATTTATTTTAATATTCAC
>Ga0157363_1004801_pt1 | contig 12529 bp, 8 predicted proteins | sample AttsexASBM1_FD_111477 | JGI IMG/M metagenome (GOLD analysis project Ga0157363, IMG submission 111477) | Fungus gardens microbial communities from leaf cutter ant in Ribeirão Preto, State of São Paulo, Brazil - Atta sexdens ASBM1 | ecosystem: Host-associated > Fungi > Mycelium > Unclassified ...
ATAAATATTGCTCGAATCCAACACCGGCTCACCGTTAGCATGCGTCACTATATCTCCAGGCTTCAATCCAGCACTGCAATAATGAGATAATAATTAAATTTTTTTCAATTTTTCATAAATATAGTTACCAAATTTAAATCTTGATAAAATACATTGAATATTATTTTGTCATTTCTCTCTCTTATCTATTTTGTTAATCACTTGATATTCATTTAAAAAAAAAATATTTTAGTTTCAAACATTTGTAACTTATATATCCTCTATACAGAATCTGTGTACATTGCATCAAATTTGAAGTATCCATTGAAATTATTTAGTTCTATCAATATAATCGTAGTACATAGAAGATAATGTATATATTGGAAAACTGTCAAAATTTTGAAAAAATTACTCTTTAAGTATGAATTACTTATTAAAGTGTCCTTGAATTGAATAAAAAACAATTTTCTTAATATAATTTCATTAAAAAGGTTTAAAGAACTAAGTGTGAATATTAACTATTTTTAAAAAATTAATTAGCAAAATTAGTGTAAATGTTTAATTTATATAGTTAATTTATATAGTTAATTTATATAGTTATAATTTAAGTGCATAATAAATCATAATAATTAAATGTTTCTACATTATACGACTTACATATGAGCTGGAGATCCAACCATTACTTTCCATATAAGAACTCCATGCCGAACATTCATGTATTCATAATATTGTTGCATCTCACTTAAGATTTCTGGAGTCAGAGTTTGCATTGTGATGCCCATATACCTCCTCTTGGGTACATCTTTATGTAAAACGTCTATAAAAGTAACATATAATCAGTAATTTTAGTGTATCACATTGATAGAATAAACTAGCAGTTTGATTTACCTTTGTTTTTTTTGCGTAACTCCGCTTTCTTTAAGAATTCTTTCGCATAGTCTATGGGTATAGCAAATGAAATGCCGGCTGTCACTTTCATTGAGTTTATGCCTATCGCCTCTCCATTCAAATTCACCAATGGTCCACCTGAATTTCCAAACTAGAAAAAATGCAACTTAATCATATGAAATATAATATGTATGCTCAATATTTATTCCAAAACTAACGGTTACTAACAGTGATTGCAGCATCCGTTTGAATTAATCCCATATTTCGGCTATTTATACCAAGTTCTTGACTTGGTCTATTTACACTGCTCACTATTCCGCTTGTTATAGTGTTGCTAAGCATCAACGGGGCACCAATAGCCACCACAAATTCTCCAGGTCTAAGGTTAGCCGAAGAACCAAGTTTCATTACTGGCAGATTGGTCTGTTCGATTAAATATAAATTAACAATTACAAATATTTCAGTATTAACATTTACATATTAAAAAAAAAGAATAACAAGATTACCTTATTTATTCGCACAGTAGCAAGATCACTTTGTAAATCAATGTCTTCTACTATTCCAGAATATGTACTACCATCGTGAAGCCGTACCTATATGGGAAAATAAGAGTCACAAATATAATTTCAAATAATAATAATGTATTGCTAAAATTAAATTAAATTAAGAAATGATAAATTTAAGGCTTTAAAAAAATTATATATAAAATGTTCTGAATACTAATATTATAGTATTTTCCAGCAAGAGACGCAAGTGGTCATCATTATTTAACATTGGCAGACAACAAAAAGGTAATGATTCATTATGTTACATCTTTGTTTTTTACTAGAAAGTCTTACTTATGGGATAAAATGCTTGGAAAGAACCTTACCTGTATTTTCATTGCTGTGTGAGGCTTATTTGCTACAACATGAGCGTTTGTTAATATTAAGCCATCCTGGTTGATGATAAATCCTGATCCATTACTGGTAAGAACTGGCTTTCCTGAGAAATAGTCTATTCTGTTATACAATCAAAAAGTAAAGAGTTAGTACAAATTGCAATTATCATAAATACATTCTAAAAACATATAGCTATATTTGGTTTGATCACTTATGTGTTTTAAGCTTATAGTCAACATTCTTAACATTTATTAGAACATTTATTAAAATAAGTTTTTACAGCTAAACTAGTATATATGTACTTTTAGATAACTTTTAGATTAAAGTAAAATAGATATATATTTAGTATTTGGATAAAGCAAGAAGTTCTAATATTGTTTAATATACAAATAAAAAACAGATCTAAGGATAAAATCCCAATAAATATAATAATATAAGGAAATTTGCCAATGTGAGCTAACTAGTTATTCGTATGTAATAATACATATATTAAAAAATTAAGGATAGAAGTACTAAAAGCATCTAAACTAAACATCATATCACTCATTTGTAACAATAACAATGTAACTAAAAAACCAAAGTTTTCCAAGAAATAAGTTTGAATATTTTGAATTAAAATTTTGTAATATAATTTGAAAATGCAATTTTGGTGTAATAATTGATTATAAAGAAATAAATATTCTCTTTCATTTAAAACATGTTTTTTCTTTTCTTCTTTATATTTTTGCTTTTTTGCAGATAACTAAAAAATGATGACTTTTTAGTTATATTGTAGTAAATGAGCGATATATATATATACACACACACACACACACACACACACACACACACACACACACACACACACACACACACAAACACACACACACACATATATATATATATATATGTTTTTTATTTTATATATATATATATATATATATATATATATATATAAAATGTCATATGTCAATCGATGAATTGTTTACCTACTGCCATCCCTGATCTCAATGTACACAACAGATGGTGCAGATACCTCCACCGCATCCGCTATAAAATTAAACTTGTCCCTTTTCTGGTTACCAGAGTCAGATAAAGAGATGGCACGAACGAGAGGAATCGGAAGGATCAGACTCTTGATTCCTTGTCGGATGTTATCCTGCCAGTTGTACAAGGCATAGCCGAGACCTGTCGCCGCAACGAATGCGGTACAGGTTAGGAGTCTTCTCGCTCCGTCACTGAGTACTATTCGTCCTTGCTGCAGCTGCTGTTGTTGCTGCTGCTGATGCGAGTGGAATGTCCGAGTTCCAACGTATTGTTTGGCAAACACGAAAGTCGCGAGTCGCAAGACATTCGAGTTGCTCACTCTCGCCAAAAAAGTCCATCGCACGAGCGACCAGGAAGACGCCATCTTCAAATTGCAAGATTTGCAAGATGAGCCGGTGCTGGGCAAGCGGCGGGCAATTGGTGAAAATCGGAGATTTCGACGGAATTTGAATACGCGTGATTATATCGAAAGTCCATTTTCGAGTAAACTTCTGGAAGGAAGAAATTGTTATTTCGGGCTGGCACCCAATCGACTCGCAGTGATTTCGAATCTTCGCGCCCAATCGTCTGCTAGGCACATCGGTGATCTTCGACGTCTTCGGTAAACCTCGTGGGATCTCCTCGCGCTGATTGGCCGAAAAATCAATATGGCACGTGCGCTGCTGTTAAATTCGGCGTGGAGAAATTTCGTATAACATCAAAAAGAAATCCTGAAAGGGACCATTCCGATGTTTTACGTAATTTACATAGAACTATCAAAAGGTCTGTTCTTTTTGAATGAACTTTAAGCTGAACGAATCATCTCAAAAACTTTGACAAATTATAAAAATATATATATATACATTATTTTATTATATCCAAAATATATAAAACTCTCAATAAACCGCCTTTAAGACAATAATTCGATCAATTCTTATAAGATTACATTATATAGGATGTCTTTCGATCTTATGTACAAATTTTGCTGTGTTGTCAAAATTTGGACCAAATTTATCTTGATTTTGGACAAAAATTATTCCATTTTACGGTATTGCAAAGAAAAAGGATCGGATGGGTGCGAGTGTTAGAGGGCCTCTATGTATAAACAAACTTAATTGTTTTTACAAATTATCTATAAAATGTATATAAATAATTTGATTGCAACATATATTTTTTAACTTTTTTGTATAGTATATTTTTTTTAGAAATAAAGAAAAAAGGAAAAAGGAAGAACTCAAATAGCAAGCTGACATCATTTGATCAAAATGATGTCTTTAATATTATTTTGAAATGACGTGAATTTGCTGAAGTGAAAAAAAAAGAGGACCGTCAATTGAAGTCGACGGAGGTAAAAGCAATGTATTTCCTTAGGATATCCTATTATAATTTGATCAGATTGATCTCATTCTGATCCAAAACATTAAATCGTCCATATAATTAATTCAGGACATTTACAATTATCATTCTACAAATTTAAAACGTCTCTAAAATATTCTATTTTGATCCGAAAAAATTTTGATCATTACTATATTGATAAATGCATTTTCCAACTTTCGACGTACATCCCAGCAAACGAGAATGGATTAAAATGGATTGAAATTTTTTCTATTCGAATGCGTACTTTAAATAGCGAATACTTTTTTTGGATTTAATTGGATTCAATTAGATTCAATTGGATGCAATTGAATTGAAAAACTGCATTTCCTATTCAAAATTTTGAATTGAACAGTATTCATAATTATGTTTGTGTGCACAAAAAAAGTTAATATTATTTTTAGATTGAAAGGCGTAGAGATATGCTCCAAGCAATTCCAATAAATGAATAAAAATGCATTCAAAATTGAAAAGCATTCATTTTAATATTCGTGAATCAATATTTCTGAAAATCTGAATCCATTTCAATTTATTTCAATCCATTCTCGTTTGCTGGGATATATGCATTTACGTATTTTATGTATATTATAGATATATCTTTGCAATTTAATTATTTTTAAATGTATACATAAATATCCCACATAGACACACTGAAAACTAATATAACTAGGGACACTTCGTGCACCTTTGATCTTCGTATCACTAATCATGAGCATTCGTTAATTTACATTACTTTATTAAGCTGTAATCAAAGTTTCGCTACAAATATTTTGAAGCGTTTGTAGTGTGATGGACCAATTAGAAGAAAGAATTTTATAAACTGACCAATTAAAAAACGCTTCAAAGCGTTTGCAGCATCATGTTGACCGTATCCTTTATTTACATTTACATTACTGTCTCATATACATACATTACACAAACTGTCATTACATATACATTACTGTCGTCTTGCATTTCATATTGGATCCGACTCAAAAGCTGCGCAGCCATATCTGCGCATTTTTTCGTAAGTGACCCTACTCTCATGGACTGTCATGGGGCCTTTGAAAGTACTTTTTTTAAATAGAGTTATTCATAGTTTTTGTGACGCATATTCATTTCCTGTTTTTGTATCGAGACGCACATATACTCTTGTAAAAAAATACTGCACAATATTCACAGTTAGTGCTCAATAGTATTTTTCTATTAGATTTTTTAACATCCTAAAAGATATTTTAGGACGTCCACTGGAATCCGAATTAAAAACAGGATGAAATTTGGTCATCCAGAAACATCTTAATGATATCTATAATGATATTTAAACGACGATGTCCTATGTAAAGCGAATATATAAACATCCTCAGTACATCCTAAATACCTCTTAAGTTTTTTTCAAATATGTACTCTGGATATTTGAAAATCCCTCGATATACATCTGTAGGATGTATCTAGGATCAATTTTTGCTGTATGGGAAGCTAACTTATTTTTGCATTATCTATGAAAAATGTATATAAATAATTTGTATTGGGTTGGCAAGAAAGTAATTGCGTTTTTTAAGCTCAAAGTTGTATACACAATATCTTCATCAATAATGAATAAAATTTAAATTTTAAAAAAGCGTTTTAAAGCTTGAAATCTCTACTTTTAAAAGCTTATTACATTTTTTAAGTTTATATGAGTTTGGTTTTTTTTTACATACCAAAAACTACGAACTAAAAAAGAAAGAAGGAAAATTTTCTTCTCACTTTATGGTTTGTAACGTGCCCAAAACAAATTTGAGAAAATTTTCGATTACCTATCGTGAAAACTTGATACTTTCCCTACAAAATTTTTTAATATTCCTACGATTTTTGGTTACTCAGTTATCGCGGATTAAATAAAAGGAACATTTTAACTTTAATTGCTTATAACTCCGTTAAAAATTGTCGTATCGCAATTTAAAAAAGAAATTCTTAAATCTCTTAAATCTCTGAAACTTTGCTCTATCAAGATATATTTATATTGATTGGTAAGAAAGTAATTTACTGATAGATACCTTTTAAAAAAACGCAATTACTTTCTTGCCATTCCAATAAATGTAATATTTTATAATTTTTTTATACAATATTTTTTTATACAATATTTATGTTGTAGTAAAAGTAAAAAAAAAGAAAAAGAATAAAGAATTCCTAGATAGCAAGCTCTTGTCATTTGACAAAATAATGACAAATAATGTCAGCTCGCTGAAGTCAAAAAGAGGATCGTTGATTATAATCGACGAAAGTGATGGAGGGCCTCTCAATAATCCATAGAGAAAGACTGTGGCTGTTATTAATAGATCGCCAAAAATATCCATGATTATATAATTGTATGTGCACACTTTGTATATATAGAAGCGTCAATAAACGAGTTTTATTCATTTCAAACACAGGCATCTATTCTTGTTTAGGTTTTTCTCTACACTATTATCGGAGAGAAACTTGAGAAAGGCCATCCCGGTATTTCTCGAAATTAAACGGGCTGAAATTAAATTAGCAACATTTTTTTAGAACACAATATATCTTTTAAAATATATTTTCACAATATATCTTTTGAGAGTTACTTATTACTTTCTATTGAAATATCTATATATGTATATTTTTAAAATTGTTTAACATCTTACATTATTTAAGACAGTAGGAGTACTATTAATGGCTAAGTAATTTTTCAAATCACTTGATAAATGTATGTCCGTGGGTATACTGAGGATTCCAGTCAGAGGAAGAGGAGAAAAAAAATTTATTTTTATACAAAACTTATTAAAATATTTATATTAAAGCCAGCTTTTATTCGTTCAGCAGCTTCAGACTTCTATATATAGAAGTCTGTGGCAGTTTCTTAAATAAGATGTGCTGGAGTAATCATGATTTATTATTGATCTGTCTTTATAAATACTATTAGAGCACACAATAATTAAAGACACACAATAATTTTGTGAAATATTTTACTGCATATTTTATTGAAATTTTATTTACAAAGAAAGTAAAAATAGAGATACAATAAATACTGATAATAAATTCAAAAATATACTTATATTATGTGTGGTATAGTAATTTTATACTATAGAAAGTTAATATTATTTATGCATATAGATAAATTTTTACCGTATCAAAATAATTAATAATACAGAATAAAATTCATTCATATATACTATAGTCACAGTATTAAATTCGTATTGTTTTGTTATATAATTATATAATTAAATAAGTAATTTATATTTTTTATGAGAAATACATACATTATGTGTATTGATATATTATTAAATTATATTGAATATAGCAAAAAATGTTTTTTGTTCTAAAAATAATTACGCTACATAATTTATAGGTTTGCATTTTTTATTATTCTATCATATTCTTTTTATTTGTTTCATTATCGATACTGCATAATTGTATTTTTATAAAGTTTAAAATGTTTAAATATCAATAATTAATATGAAATTAGTTATACTATTGAAGTATTTCGTTAGAGACTTCGTTGCCTGGGAGTATTACATTCACATTGTCATCAAGTTTTCGATCATTGTCGACATCGGAAATTTTGCATGATGTATCCATATGGCAGGATGCTAAACAAAATATTTTTCATATACATATTCACTTATATATTTATAACGTGTTAAATAATTTTAATTTTAATATACATATATGTTTTTTCAGCGCTACATGATTGATAACTTTTAATTTTTAATTGCAAAGTAATTATTTTACAATTACTGCTATCAATCTATTATATCAATCTATTATATCAATCTATTATATAAACAACATTTCCTATTATAATATCTACATAATACTCCAATTCTGTTATGGATTTTTGATGCAAACTTTATTTACTTCGATTAAGAATGCCGTGTTAAGAATATAAATTTTAAAATGAAATTAAAAATTTCTAATTTACAAGAATTTTTCAATTTACCTTGCGAGCAACAAATTCCGTTTGAAGCGCATCTTGCTGTATTTCCACGACACATTGCATATCCAGCAATGCAGGGTCTGGTGTATAAACTTTCCTTTCTGCATCGAAATGTTTCTGGTGTTCCTATGAAGCAACCGATATTAGGGCCACAGCAAATATAGGGCCCAAAGCATTGACCCAGATGATTAGGACCACATGAAGGACACTAGAAGAATGTTATGGTAAATATGAACGAATTACATTTTGTGTATTTACTTATGACTTATGAAATTACTTATGACTTATGACTTATCATTAATAATATTTATGTGAATATTTTACTAGGAAATAAATAGAAAAAATTTTAAGATTTAAACATCAAGATATATTTTATTTCATTATATAAAGAAAATTTTTTTGTAATTTTTTGTTTCATATATTTCCATAGATAAACATCTTCTAATTATCAAATTAATTATTAAATAATATGAACAATTTTTGTCAATCAATTAAAATTAAACCTCGAAATTTTTTGTTCTTCTGAAATTTTGTTACAATTATGCTACAGTTGCGTTCCGTTATTCATTCGAATTTCATGCGAATACTGAAAATCTATACAACTATACATGAATTAGATTTTCAATACTCGCAGTAAATAACGGAACGCAGACATTTGTTTCTAAGATTAATATAATTTGTTTTTATAATAGTATAAATTCTATTGATCATCTCCTTAAATTTTCTTTAATATAAATCGTCAAAATTTTATCAGTCCAAATAAAAATAAGTACAATTCTTGAATTAATGTAACTATTAAAATCATTATAAATAGAAAAGAGCAACATAAATAATAGAAGAGATATATAAGATAAATAAATTCTAATTATTTAATTTTTAATGACATATTTAATTGAGTAAATATAAGAATTTGCTAAAGTCTTTATAAAATAAAATTTATTTGCAAGAAAATGATTAAAATCGAAAGAATTTTACTGTAAAGATAAAAATATAATGTAATATAACATACTTCTCGAATAACAGTTCTCAAAGAAGATGCTACATCACTCCTCTTTCCGCCACGAGGACAATTCGTAATCAAACAAGCATAACTCAGAAAAATCAAACTCGCAAAAACAATGAGTTCCTTTAACATCCTGAAGAGATTTTAGCGATGTTGTGCGAGATGATATACAGACGATCGAAAAGATACTACTGTACCTCCTGAAAGGCTCTCTCGGTATTTATACATATTGAATCTCCTTACTTAAAATTCTTTCTGGGTATTCGGGAATATTTCCACTCGAAATGCAGCACTCTAAAGATTATGGAAATCAAACAAGCCGATCTCTATGTGAGAATAAATGTATAATAAGATATACTTCCATTCATTGTTGCAGAAGCTAGTTTCTAACTTTCTTTGCTATAAATATATATAAATAAATATTGAAAAGATATAAACATATATAAAGAAACAAACTAAAATACAAAATTCATGAATTTTTTAATAATATAAATATTATAACATTTATATTTTATTATATTTATATTTAATAACATAAAATATAATACAATTTTAATTTTAGTATAAATATATATAATATTTACACCAATAAAATTCACATAAAATTAAACACTTACTATAATATTATATAGAAACATTTATACTAATTTCGTTATTTTATTAGTAGCGGCTTTTTATTTTTTAAATTCTTATTTTTTCTTGGTTTTAAAACTTTCTTTTTATCAACTAGGATGGCTTTTTGTTTAATAATTTCCATAAAGTGTCCAACTTTACTTTTCTTAATTGTTTTTAATTCACAATCTGCTTTGCGTTTCTTTATATTTGTCTCAATTGTGATTTCCCTAGAAGACAAATTAGGGCATTCTTTCCTAGTATGACCTATAAATAAATTAATATAATATTAATAGAAGCACAATAATTGGAAGTTTTAGAAGTGATCACTGGCATTTACCTAATTTATCACAGTTGAAACATCTTCCTATAATATTAGGTATTGAACCACATGTGTGTTTCTCTAACATACATCTTTTGCAAATTCGGCAATGTTTCCAAGTAGGTTTTACACATCGTTTACATATATTGCAGTGCTTGTATGTTCGACCATCTTTAGATGTACATTCTTTACACTTCTTACAATGCTTGTTTTCACTAGAAATCCACTTTGCGCAATCTTGACAAAATTTATATCCATCAGATGAAGGAAGTTCTAATAGATTTAACGGTATATTCGTGAAAATTCTCACTGGAGAACCTTGCTTTCTACCATGTTTTTCTGATATAAATAAGGGATGATTATCATAATCCACTTTATAATCAGACATTTTTAAATCTCGTAAGCCACCAATGACATGAGATGGATTGCTCTTTTCTCTCATTATATGCTCCATAAAATATGGAAATATAAAAATGATTTTCAAGAAAAAATTGTCATTACAAGCATGTTTATTCAATTTTTTATGCAGGTCAAATATCGTTTTTATCGTAAATGATATGGGTTCCAAACGGCCACCAAACGGAGGATCGCATATTAAGTAAGTGTCCTTTCCTTCATTTTGAGTAAGAAAATCTTTGAAAACATTAATGGCATTTTTGTTAAAAAAATGATGATTAAAAAGATTGTACCAGCAATAATCCAGCGGTCCAAAAAAGTTATGCTAGAATGTAATAAAAAACATATTTAGTAAAATATATGTATACTTATAAAAATTATTAAAGTATTACAAATTGATGTAATGATTTTTGCTAAAATACTCACAAATCTTCCATCAAAATCCAAAAGGAGAGAAGATATTTTATCTGTATAATGCTCGATTATATATTCATGTATTCTTGGTGTGCCAATACAAAGGATCTGTTTAGCTCCAAGTTTCAAAAGCATATTTATTATAGTCTCTGTAGATTTCTTAGAAAATAAATATTGCGCTTCCTTCTTCGTATTTTCTAAAGGTCTTAAAAGTTCTGTGGGATGATGCATCTGATAATCAGTTAAATTCTCTGTAATCTCATGATCCATATGCTTATCTTTTTCAGAATTGAATATTAATTTTTCACAATTATGACAATAACTCCTTTTCGCCACAGATTCTATCTTAAGTTTATTAAAGCGAATATATAATTCTTGATGAACATAACGCTGAGCGAACTTCTTATTTTCCAGCTCCCACATATGCTTTTGAGATTTTGACAGTTCTTGCCCATATTTTAAATAAAATCTGCATAACTTTCTGTCACGGCAAGCAGAACATGCATAAAATTTTTTAACTCCCTCTTCGACATATTTTCCAAATAGTAATGTCGGTCCTGCAGAAAAAGGTTAATTTGTTTCTAAAAGAACCGATTTTTTTAAATATAAATATAATAAACTTTATGTATAACATGAAAAAATTACCATGAGGACAATGTGGATAATTTATGGGATTTCCCCACAAACATTCTACACCACGTGCATCGTTCATAATTTTGTCATTTGTAAACAATTCACAGATGAGTTTAGGTTCTATCACTCTATACATATATTAGATGATAAATCAGGAATCGCGACAATTCACAATTTTTATCGCTTGAGTCATGCCATTTGGCGCCAAATATGATTTTAAGGAGAATGTCTATTATATTTCAAGATTATATTTCAAGAGTATATTATGAAATATTTATATTTTGTTTAAATGTTAGGCTTATATGAATTTTATTTATGTAGACGATATAAGCAATGTAAAATTGTTACAAACTAAAAGGAAAAAGTATTATTATTAACCTACTTTCACATCTCGGAAATGAGCTTCTTAGAATATTTTAAATTAATAATAAAAAAACAATAATAAAATTATAAATTGCAATTGAAATATTTTAAACAACTTCAATGATTGGTTTATTTGAAAAACTTTGGAAGATGCAAACTAAAGAAACTGTAATTCACAAGTCAAAAATGTGTTTTATTATGATTTATTCTACAAGTGCTGTGACCGTTTACCGTTTGGTGTATGCAAATTTTCTTATTATTACAATTTCTAAAAACATAATAGCAGATACATGTAAGGGGCATGTCAAGTCTCTATAATTTTTACGTATGATTTTACGACCAATATACATACAAATTTTCCTTTCGCAAAAAATAGGTGAATTAAAAATTTATATCACACATATACATAATATACGTACGTATGTAATAAAATTTTATTTGAAGCTCAAAGAAAAGATCAAAAAATATTTTTTTTTTACAAAGAGAATAATTTTTTTTCAATTGTTTATTTTAGATATCGCGCAGTCTAATTCGTGTTAAATTTTCGCCAATTCACCTATTTTTTGCAGATCATTCGTAATACTGCGCAGCTAAATGCAATAGCACACATCACATAGGTTTGATAATAAATTTGCATTGGACCTTACATTGCATTCATTGAACAAAATTTAAGACTTCCTTAAAGTAATTCTTTTTTAAATTGACAGTAGAGCAAGTAAATATATATATATATATATATATATATA
>Ga0157363_1004802_pt1 | contig 12529 bp, 22 predicted proteins | sample AttsexASBM1_FD_111477 | JGI IMG/M metagenome (GOLD analysis project Ga0157363, IMG submission 111477) | Fungus gardens microbial communities from leaf cutter ant in Ribeirão Preto, State of São Paulo, Brazil - Atta sexdens ASBM1 | ecosystem: Host-associated > Fungi > Mycelium > Unclassified ...
GTGGCAGTTATGGCGATCCGTTGGGCGCGATGCGCTGAGGTATGCTGAGGAGGAAATACAATTTGTATAGCACTGGGGTGTAGAGTAAAACATACTATGTAATAGACGAAGGACATGGCCTGAGAAAGAAATCACGAGGATAGGTCGCGTTCATCTCATTATTTCCAACATTATTTCCTGCTTTTCCTTTCCCCCTGTCTTCCACTATGCTCAACAAATCTTTACCGAGGGTGGTTTCTCGTGCCCAACGCTCCTTCCATTCGTCTGCTTCTGTCTCCAGAATTGTCGCAACGAGTCCAGCCAGGGCCCAGGAAACTATGGTAAGTCGTCGCACCCGTTCCGACCCTTTGTTTTTCATCCGCCTGATATGCAGTCTTGGGGATCTGGAAAATATCCCCTCATTGAACACGAGTATGATGCTGTGGTCGTGTAGGTGGTTTTCTTGGCGTTTGCATGTCGACGTTCAACTGATCTCGACTTCAGTGGTGCGGGGGGTGCTGGACTCAGGGCAGCCTTCGGTCTTGCCGAGGCCGGCTTCAAGACGGCCTGTATCACAAAGCTTTTTCCTACTAGAAGTCATACAGTTGCTGCTCAGGTGCGCTCATGCTCCCCTCAGTATCACATTCCGGTATCAATTTTCTCTAGGGTGGTATCAATGCTGCACTTGGTGTAAGACTATCACTCTTGTTTTACACACCAAAAATGCTCATATCTTGACGTAGAATATGACGGAGGACGATTGGCGGTGGCATATGTATGACACAGTGCGTACTGACATCGTCAGATGTTTTCAATATCCACTAACCTGTCCACCTAGGTCAAGGGTTCTGACTGGCTTGGTGATCAAGATGCTATTCATTACATGTGCCGCGAAGCGCCCAATACTGTCATTGAGGTATGGTATGCCACATATAGATTGATGTACTTGCCGGGTGTTAACTCTACTTGACTCAGCTTGAACATTATGGCGTTCCTTTCTCCCGGACAAAGGAAGGCAAGATCTATCAGCGTGCCTTTGGTGGCCAATCTCTCAAATACGGAAAGGGTGGCCAGGCTTACCGCTGTGCCGCTGCTGCTGACCGTACTGGTCACGCCATCCTGCATACTCTCTATGGTCAATCTCTTCGACACAACACAACCTATTTCATTGAGTATTTCGCTCTCGACTTGATCATGCAGGATGGTGAGTGTGTTGGTGTAATCGCTCTCAACATGGAGGATGGTACTCTTCATCGCTTCCGCAGTCACAAGACCGTTCTTGCTACTGGCGGTTACGGTCGCGCTTACTTCAGTTGTACGAGCGCGCACACTTGCTCTGGTGATGGTAATGCCATGGTTGCTCGTGCTGGCCTTCCCCTGCAGGATCTTGAATTTGTTCAGTTCCACCCAACTGGTATTTATGGTGCTGGTTGCTTGATTACTGAGGGGTCTCGTGGTGAGGGAGGTTACCTTCTCAACTCTGAGGGTGAGCGTTTCATGGAACGTTATGCCCCTACCGCCAAGGACCTTGCCTCCCGGGATGTTGTTTCCCGTTCTATGACCATCGAGATCCGCGAGGGTCGTGGCGTTGGTCCGGAGAAGGACCATATCTTCCTCCAGCTAAGTCATTTGCCTCCTGAGATTCTTCGGGAGAGGCTACCTGGTATCTCTGAGACTGCTGCCATCTTCGCTGGGGTGGATGTCACCAAAGAGCCCATCCCTGTCCTCCCTACCGTTCACTACAATAGTGAGTTGATTCCTTCCAGCTTAGGCTCAGTCACTAAGTCGATCATCCGATAGTGGGTGGTATTCCTACAAAGTACACTGGTGAAGTCATCACTGTTGACGAGCAAGGCAATGACAAGGTCGTTCCTGGTCTCTATGCTGCTGGTGAAGCTGCCTGCGTATCTGTACACGGCGCTAATCGTCTTGGTGCTAACTCTCTACTCGACATTGTCGTCTTTGGCCGTGCCGTTGCTCACCACATTCGTGACACTCTCACTCCTGGCCAATCTCATAAGGCTATCCCTGAGGATGCGGGTCTTAGTAGTGTCGAATTCCTTGATACAATCCGGCAGGCTGATGGTCCTGAGCCCACTGCCAAGCTCCGGCTTGACATGCAGAAAGCCATGCAAGCTGATGCTGCTGTCTTCCGGACTCAACAGTCTCTTGATGAAGGTGTCACTAGGATGCGTGAAATTTACAACAACTTTAAAAATGTTGGTATCAAGGATAGGAGTATGATCTGGAACTCGTGGGTGGTTTACTTGATTATACTTTTCGCCCTGTACTAAAGTATCTGATCTTCTTCTAGTGACCTTATTGAGACATTTGAGCTACGTAATATTCTGCAATGTGCTATCCAGACTATCACCGCTGCTGCCGCTCGCAAGGAGTCTCGTGGTGCGCATGCTCGCGAAGATTATCCCGAGCGCGACGACCAGAATTGGATGAAGCACACACTTTCCTACCAGACTGACGCCGACAATCCCAATGTCCGTCTCGAATATCGCCGTGTTATCGACAAGACCCTCGATGAGAACGAATGCAAATCTGTACCTCCTTTCAAGCGTGTCTACTGATTTAACTGGTTCTTGCTTGATACAGTATTGAGATGTAGCAGATGTCATTCACAAATGAACTGCAGTTCTCAGCCTAGCATATGTAGGATTTACTGAGTCACCATTTCATAAACTCAAGACAGTTTGTAAATACAAAATGAATAGGCCGTATCCAATCACGAGTGAAATCAAGAGAGAGGTTGATCCAGGTCATATCTTGAGAAGAACTTTTCGGGATAGTACCGTGCGCGGACGGTACGACCACCAAAGAACCGGCCATCAAGTTCGCGCACGGTTTTCCATGCTCCTACCGGTCCTGCAAATAGCACAAAAATGCGAACGATATCTTCAGGATTCTGTGGGGGAGGTTGAACGAGATGAACAATAACGCGCTCGACAGTCCCATTCTTGGAGCATTCGTCGCCTGAAACAATATCTCTCATTGAATGTGTATGTCCCGCAAATGAAAGGAAACAAACAAACCTATCTCTTCTCTCAGTTCTTCATCTCCGGTATCTTCAGGGTCAACCATATTTGTCAAGACCACAACACGGCTTGATTCTCCAAATCTCTCCCGTTCTTCTTTCCCCTTCACGTCCTCATTATTATTAACGATCTTACCCATTTTCGCCAGAGCGTTTGCGCCGCCAGGAACATTCGGAGAGCTGAATTGGTGGCTTTTGTTCTTGACTTTGCCCTTGCCACTTTTACCCTTGCCATCTTGCTGGGAGCCCGAGCCAGCTTGCTCCATAATAAGAGGGTTGACAATACCCGATCCATCTACACCTAATCCTTGACCTTCTTGGTGTCCCCACTTCGCCATCATGCGCGCTGCAAAATTCTGGGGATCTGGTCGGCTAGGCAAAGTAGAAAGTCAGTCGTACACAGTACATAGGCAAAAAAAATTATCCACCCTTTGGGAGCATCTTCTGCAATTGTACTTGATTCTACAGCCGTAGGCTGAGGAGCGAGAGTAGCTAAGGCACCCAGCCTGGCCGCGATAGCCACCGCTGCCTTTTTCTTTCCTTCGATGTCTGACACCAATGCACCACCAGGAGCAGGCGGCCCAGGAGGCGGAGGCACGGATGGTGGTGCGAAGGGATTAAATGAGAGTGGAGGAGGCGAGACAGATTTTTGCCTAGGTTGTTGGATCTGAGGAGGTGGAGTCGGTGCTCTTTCTTGTATTGTGGTTCCTTGATCTTGTTGACGATGCATCGTGGAGATGGCGAGCCGACGTAAATAAGCCTCCTCTCCAGTTTCATCCTGGGGTGGAACACGTATCTCTTGGTTTGCTAGGTTTTCCTTCTCATAAACCTGATTTTGGGCGGGCGGAGAAAATGGCCGGACACCTCTGGACATGGCGGTCCGCCGCTGGTAAGCTTCATCACCTGTCATATCACGGTCGGGTCCTGCCGTTGCCGGATCTGCTTCCATAGACCTTTCATCATCGTAATCGCGATCATGGTCTTTTTTATGACCATCTTTGCGACTCCAGCGATCATAGCTCTCTCCGTATCGCCCTACAGAGACCAAACTCATGCTTTAACAGGAACGGCCATTAAGGGGATGATTCGAGAGTACTTACCCGCTTTCCTTGGCCTCTCTTCGTCCTCGGAATGCGTATAGTCACTGTCAGAGTAACTGTCACATCGCCGGAAGCGTTTCCTCTCCTCGACTCTGCGTTCCTCAGCTAGTCTCTCTTTTCTTTCGATCCGGTCTCTCTGTTTCCAGATCTTGTAGTCATTATAGTCATTCGGCCTCAGCGGATCGTATTGCTCATAGGGATCCCAGAGAACGACAAGAGAATTCTTGTTCTTTAACACAGGATCAATGAGCCCTGTGAGAGAGTTCTAGGAATGCTAACTAACTTTGTTTTTCTTCCCTTTCCCAGTGTTGCGTTTTTTCTGAGTTGTTGTTCTAAACCCATTTACGTCTTCATCAAGTACCATACTGGGAGGCTTGACTTTCTTTCCCCATCCTTGCGTTGTCCCAGTAGGTTGCTGAATATTCGGTGGTCCACTCGTGTTGTCGTCATTCATAACCGGAGGGGAGAACACAACCGCGGTAGATGAAATGACAGCGGCAGGGGATAAATTTGAATTTTTCGCAGCGGGAGCAAGGGGATTTGTTGCAACAACTGATGCACCCGCTGGGATGCGTGGTGCAGATGGCTTGACTTTGGCGTTGGGGCGTCGAACCGGAGCGAAAGCAAGTGCTGCTGACCAACCTATTCGAAAAAAAATACCCAAATGACCATCAAGATAATCAAGATGGGAAACAGGACGGAGACCACGTATGGCGATTGAGAAGGGCACGAAGAGCGATATTCAATAAACAAATTCTTCGGTTTTATGGAGGACAGATGGAGATACCGGCTGAGGGTTTGGCAGCAACTGCCGTCGATTCTGGAGCTACTTGGTTCCGAGTATCGTTATCTGTTTGTTGCACAACAGATGCTTGGACAGCAGCGAGCTTGGGACTGGGAGCTTGGGGGGTGGAGGAGGCAGAAGAAGAAGCAAACTGCTGAGAGGATGGAGGAAGAGATTTTCCTGAAAACTGAATGCCGCCGTAAAGGCCGCCAGCACGGCTTGTCATGGTGTCAAGAAGTAAGGACAATGACCAACGCGACGGCCAACTCATTGTTCCAAAATTCCCAGCACGTGAAATTTGCCACGAGTACAAATAATGTGAATAAAAATAAACCCCTGTTGGAAATAAACACAGATTGGTAGTTGTCATGACATGATGTCTCGGTCAAAATATTTTTGCTGCACGTCTCGACTAAGTACATGGACTGCAAAGTCGCCAGCATCTACCATGGCCCAGCCGTTAGCCATTTGCCGTTTGGATTTTGAGGCCATTGGAAGGGGAGGCTCGACAGTAGCGAGCTTGATATCGTAGCATACGTGAGACTGAGTATGTCAACTATGCTTTACACGTACCGTTTTGCGAATCATCCGCACGACGGATTCAATGGCTCCTCGATTTTCTGTTCCTGCTTTGACCTGTTCGTGTTTTCAGGGCATGTTCCTCTACAGTTGGGAGCGACACCCACCTGAGCTACTACAGTCCAGCTCCAGATGCTCCCAGGTACATCAAACATCGATTCCCCTGCGTACGTCGACCCACGTTTTCGTCGACCCTGTGGCGCTTTCAAAGGCAGTGGAGGCCCCAATGGGATCTCCTTGGCACGACTAGTCACGAGCGTTGAGAGGTCCAGGTGAGCCGAGCGGGACAAGGCTGCATGGACGAGTTTGACCGCTTCAGGAGCATCTTCGGGTGGTGGTGGTGCAGATGGTGCAGCATTTTCTCGGATAGACCGTTGAGGATTTTCGTATTCCTGGTCTACAAACCAGGGCATGAGGGCTGTATTGTCCGTCGCCAAGGCCCTTTTGCAGCACACAGAGGCTCTCCCAAGTAACGCAGGACGAATCAGCGTTATTGTATTCCGGAAGACCATAAAGGGGAAGAAATAAATGGGCCCACCCAGGTTTCTTCCCAAACACTGCCACTGCCATGGGTGCACGGGTAGGGATCGTTGTCTGCATTACTTCCTTCTTTCTCGGTCAGTAATTGTTTTTCTGTTTTTGTTTTTGACCCCCCCGTCTTAGCTTGGACTGTCCAGGCGCACTTTTCACCCACTGGATCGTGGATTCTCTTACCTTGTGGAAGTCTCCTGTCACAGATGAGCACCTCTGGACAGCAGCCTCCTACTACTCCATTCTCACAAAAGGTCCTCCAGAGAACCTCTATCTCCTCTTCGCTGTCCTCCTTCTTGGTGGCACCACAATGCTATGGAGCTTTGGCGACGGTCAAGCTGGGAATTTGATGTTTGATGGAGGTAGCATCTGTGCGCAACCATCATATATACGTTTTCTGTTTCCGAATTTCACTTAACCCTTGCTAGTCTTGTTCGGGACGACGGCAGTAGTGTACATGTACACTGTTCTCCCCAGTATGTTTTTTTCTTTCTCTCTCTCCTCAAACAATAACAACTTGGCAAAAGGCATTCTAGCCCGCTTCCACTCCCTTCCTTCTCACGGTCTCAAAGACCCATTCCCTCGATCTCTTCGACAAAGTACGCTCGACCTTGCATCAAACAACCTCATTTGCAGTGTTGCTCTCACTGGTGTATTGGCACTCCAAGCAGGGCGTTTCTGGGCGGAAACATCTGATAGTGACGACACAGAACTCGTTCTTGTCGAACCATCTGCGCAGCTCAAAGCACTTCACGTCGGGTGCACTGCGCAATAGCTTATATATACCCTCTGGACATTGATATCACGCATCCATGCTTGTTTATCTACATAAGTGAGGGGTTTATGCCAAGTCTATACTCTATTGGTCCTGGACGATATCTTCCTTGCGAGGCTTCAAATTGGAATTCTTAATCTCGCTCCCCTGTCCGAGAATGCTCTGAGCTTTGTCATCCACCAAAATTCCTAATCCTTCCTCCCTGACCAACCCAAGAACATGCTCCAATTCTACGAATCCATCCTGGTCTACATCCAATTTCTGGATGACAGCCTGAACAACATCTTGGTCAGGCTTATGTTTGATGACATCCAATGCCTTTTTCAAATCGTCGATAGAAATTCGTCCCTGGGCATCAGCGGAGATCATTTGAAGCGAGCTCCCAACTTTGGTATCGTACTCTTGAAGTTGACTATCAATTTTAGTGAGCATGCTCCGAATGCGCTTAGTCAAAGCCCCAGAAGGGGATTTGGGGTCTTCTTCAGCTTGAAGGTTCTCTTGCATGAGTGCATGCAGTTCATCACGTTCTTTGAGGACTGAAGATTTAGAGGAGAGAATGGAGAGGGCTCCGGCAAGTTCTTTAAGTTGCTCAGTTGTCATACGTGCATCGTCGGATTCTGGAGCGACCTCCGGTACGAGCTAGGCAAGACCTGGGATAAAACATGAAAAATTGGGGGGAAAAAAGAACACCATACCTCAGAATCAGGCAACAGTGATTGGGCGGTGTGCGTTTCTGACTCGGCCGCCTCTCTAGCTGCGCGCCTGGCATCCTCCTCTTTCTGCTCCTGTTCCTCTTCATCCTCAATAAGCTCCTCCTGCTGCTGCAAGACTTCCAACTTTTGCTTATAACTGGCTTTATCATCAACCTCCAATTCTGCTTCATTAAGCAGGTTGTCGGGTAAGCCACACAAGACGGCTTCGAGACTCTTGATGATGGCGGTCTTGCCATCCTCATCGTCTCCGGGTTTGCGGTCAAATTGGAATGCACGCCCAAGAACAAGTAGGACGCCGGAAACGCGGTTATGAAGATGAAGTTGGATCCAACTGCTGAGTTCTTCACGGAGTCGGGCGGGGGACACACCAAAGGTGCGAATACCTCTGCTTTGACATGCAGCCTGGAGCTCTGGAACGGAAAGCTCGTCTATGCCCTCGGTATAGATGAGCTGATCATCTCTGCGTAAATTGACGAGGCGGGAACGAATAGCACCACGTAGAAAATTGTCTGTGCCAAAGGCATTGAGCCCCATGTACCTGGACATGGACACCAGTTGTGGACGGGAGAGGTTGTCGAGGGTCAAATCGTCATCAAACAATTTTGCGACGTTGATGACATCGTGGGTGGAAGGGGCTTCACCGGTGGAGCGGACTTTGCGGAAAAACTCTTTGAAGGCATCGCTGCCGACGATATGAGAGTTGGCGCGGAGGCCTGACTCGCGGAGAGTTTCCTGGAGGAATTTTGCCATGTCGAGCCTGACTCGTAAGAGTTTGCGTTGTTTTTCCTCTGCTGCGAATTTGTCTTCAAAGGTGGAGGGAAGCATGTTGGGAAACAACTTGAGAGCGACGGGGAGGAGGAGCTCCATGAAGGGGACGATGACGAAGACCGAAAAGGGGACAAGACGGAGGAGATCCTGGGTTGTGCGCCTGAGTTGACGGCGTTCACGGCGAGTGAGGATTTCCCCATGAAGAATTTTCCACTGCAGACGGGCAGAAATGCGGACTTCAGAGACGAGAAGCTTGGAGCCATGCCAGTAGTGCTGGGCCTCGTGCTTGACTTTTTTCCACACACGGGTGCTGAGGGGAGCAGGAGGTCCTGGCTTGCCATTGTCTGTGGACTGGAAGCGGTGAGAAGCGGTGGTACGAGGAAAAGAAGGAATAATAATACGAGGACGAGGAGAAGGACGAGGAATAATATAAAAAGGAGGAATACGAGGAATCCGGGCAATGCGAGCACAGGACAACATCACTCGGCCTCTTGTTTGGCCCTGTTGTCCTCCATGTCCACTCCCTTCCGAGCTGCCGAAAAAAAATTCAAGGACAGGTCTCTGTCTCCCGACCTCCACACCGTCCTCGACCTTGCCCGAGCTGATCCTGCCAGGGAACATGAAGTCTCCTCTGGCCGATGGCTTGGGAGCCCCGGTGCCCGATCCTGCATACCCGCGGGCCTTGACGCAGTCGCCCTCCACAGCTTGCCTGGTGCGCTCATCCCTCCCATCCAGCCATAGGATCTTTGACCCTTCGGCCAGGCTTGGTCATTCTCCCTTCGTTTCTTTCTCACCAACACCAGCGACAACTCGTCCGATGGGCCCTTGATCATGCAAAGCATCCAAATGACACCAACCTGGACATCCATTATCTAGTCCCTCCTCAAGGTATATGGAACGCCCATCTGCGGTCCAGTACTCAGTTTATTGCCCCCAAGGCTCCTCAGCTAGCACAGGACTTGGACCAACAGGGTCCCCGGCAGCTCATCAGCAACACTCCTGCCTCTGCGGAAACCATCTCTCTGATCATTTCGACCCCCAAACCTCCCCCGCCACCCTCTCCCACGGCTCAGCCCGCATTGCCCTTCGCTTTGTTATACAAGCTTCGCTGGGCTAATATAGGCTGGTTCTATCATTGGGGCGTCAAGCAGTATGACTTTGCCAAGGGAAAGGGCCACATCGACTCGAACCTCCGCGACCTGTGTCAAAGTGCAGTCGCTGCCGTCGACTGGGATGCCATTTATAGCGGATCCGAAGCTCAGTGGCCTGACAAACGTCCAGAATGGAAGTTTTGGCGAGAAACATACGGTGAGCCTCAAGTTCGAGTTCTCGTGGTGTGGGCGTTATTGACATGCCTCCTACCCCAGAGCCAGATGCTGGGATTGTCAACTTTTATCAAGAAAAGGACACCCTCATGGCTCATGTCGATAGATCAGAGGTGTGCGCTACCTCTCCCCTCGTGTCCATATCGTACGCCCACAGCCAAAGACTCATAGCCTATCCCTATTCTTACTCACCATGACCCCAGACTTGGGTGTGCTGCTGTATTCCTTGTAGGTGGCCAGACCAGGGATACAGAACCAGTGCCGATCCTTTTACGCTCAGGCGATGTCCTTATCATGTCAGGCCCTGCTTGCAGGAGAGTTTATCACGGTGAGTCTTCTTGGTCAATTCAACCATCTGATATTCATGCACTGTCTAGGTGTCCCCCGAATTCTGGAAGGCACACTCCCTCCTCACTTCATGTCAGGACTACTTCCAGACAGTGAAAGAGAATCTTGGGCGCCGTACGAACAATACATGCGTACAACCAGAATTAATGTCAATGTCCGCCAAGTCTTTCCAAAAGACTTTGATCCTAGCGTAGCCACACAGGGAAAATAGAGATGCGAAACTGAGGGTAGTTTAAGCCATTCTTACTGGTTGTATATTACAGTGTGCTTGAACACAAAGTCAATATCGAAATATATATATATATTATTAGCAGAGGAAAATATCTAGGCTGGTTCCAGCTTTGAGTTTCTTGGACAGATTCATTAATGGAGTATGAACAAGCATTTCCATGTAGATAAATACTATCATAAATTTCCATATTCACGAATAATGCATGCATGTTAGGGCGACCAGGTGAAAGTACTGAAGAGGTTTTGAAATTCCAGGAAATCCTAAGTACATTGTTTCTGACATACCAGCTACACAAATCACCTCCCGAGAATTCTAAGAGAACAGAATGGTCACGACCCTCTTCAAAACCCTTAGATTTTATTCTGATTTTACTTTTATTTTCCCTTGTTTTGGACAATAACAAAGCATGTGTAACACATTAGGTGGTATCATAGAACATGAATTGTATATACAATTATATTATGCATGATAGTAAAAATAGTGTAGGAATACAGTGAAATGTCAAGCATGGTTCACACTTGATGCAAAAAGTCCATAGAGTTAAGATGAGGTTCAAATCAAGTGTGAAAACTTGCCTGAGAATGCAGTATTGTGGTCAACCCTTCTTTCTCTTGAACCACCATCTTGTATGGTAGCGCCTGTGAGAGACATTGGGAATAAATCTTTTGTTACTTCAGGAATTATGAACTCATACTCAAGAATGACTTTACCACCCAACATGTTGATGACTTCAGCAGCAGGAATGTCAATAATTATGACAAGGTGAGAGGTTGTACAATGACTTCTAACAAAACATTTTCCAGGACTGTTTCAATGTCCTCAAGTAAGGCATCGGTGGATTATGCCACCAGAATGGAGCAGCTTAACAATGCCCCTGATGATGAGGAAACCAGGGAGCTCATTGACAGTTCACAACTGTCTTATGCAGAACCAAAGGAAATACAGGTTAGTGGGGCAACTGACCATGAGAATAGGGCAAGAATACAACAAGATGTTGAAAATATGCCTGCCCTTATGTCCACATGAGTTCAACATGTTGAAGATAATGCTATCAACATTTAACTTCTGTTCTATACGATCCCAATATGCCTACAGAACTTGAGTTATGGGATGGGAGCTTCCATCCTATTTTACTTCATGGCTCCCTTGAACATTTAGCCTCTAATTCTAAAAATATCAGAGAATCACTCAACCATGTTGCTAAATATATTAGCAATAAACAAATCGATCCTAAAAAATCCAATGATGTTGAGGATCTCAAAGGTGTTGGTAAGGCTGTTTGGAACCTCATTTCCTTTGTCTATCAATCAAGTTGGAACTTGCTCTATACTGATAATAATTCTGCTACTTTAAGACAGAAAGTTGCATTGAAGTTCACTCCCAAAGTGAAACCTGTTGTCAACAGCAACAATAGCAACAAGTACAAATCAGTCCCAGCGAGTATCAAAAAACTCCCTCCTCCTATTCCAGTGAAATCACCCAAGGAGGTTAACCAGATCTCCAAATTCTTTAAAAATCTAAAACAAGCACCCATCAACAAAACCAGTGGCAAATCATATGCACAGGCTTCTAAGCCTTCTAACCACACAGAAGAAGTCATTAAAATAAAGGACACTTTCTCTTCTCTCGGTACTAGCAAAATTGACCAAGTCTAAAAGATCATCAAAGGTGGACCTAAAACCAAACCTCACATCCAGATGACTACCAAAGAACCATCCAGAAAACAGATTATTGTTCCAATGAATGGGGATAATATTATGAAATTCATGAAGGAAAGTAGCCATCACATATCAAACATTAACAGGGCTTTAAGGAATGTCAAATCTAATGTTTTAGTTAATTTCATCTACTCAGATTTCTTGGGCATTATGGTTGTCACATGCAAAGTCACATCTTCATCTGACTTGCAAGTCATTGAAAACTATATCAAGAATGTGAACTGCATAGACATTACAGAAGTCGATATCTCTTGCCTACTGTAATCTAAGTTTTATTTGAAGATCATAGGCATTTATTACTTCCAATATGACTCATCAAACCATCTTATGTCAAAAGATATTGAAGATATTATCAAACAAAATCAAATCTTCGACAATGTTGTGCTCGCATCCAAACCATATATCATCAAGGTGTCCCCAAAGTTGGATATGGCCATTGTATGGCTTGATATTTGGGATGTTCAGAGTGGAAGCAAAGCTAAGAGACTTATTAACTATTGCTTTAATATAGGAAATCACATAGCCACCATAAGGGGTGCAAACATGAACCTAGGCATGCTCTAATATGAGAACTGTTGGAAGTAGGGTCACGTCACCTTATTGTGCAAGATTCAAGGTATGAAATGTGTTA
>Ga0157363_1004803_pt1 | contig 12529 bp, 3 predicted proteins | sample AttsexASBM1_FD_111477 | JGI IMG/M metagenome (GOLD analysis project Ga0157363, IMG submission 111477) | Fungus gardens microbial communities from leaf cutter ant in Ribeirão Preto, State of São Paulo, Brazil - Atta sexdens ASBM1 | ecosystem: Host-associated > Fungi > Mycelium > Unclassified ...
TAAAAGAATTCTTTTTCTCTGTAGAAACATTATGCAGTATTTTCATTAGATTGGTCTGATGCAGCGTGTTATAACGATCCAGCCGTCATAAATCTGCTAGAATATCCCTTCGCAGTACATAACACTCGCGAAGTTGGTAATTACTTGGCAAGGTATGACTATTTTGCGATATTATGTCAAATTGAATAAAAAAATATGTAACGAACATCATCAATTTAAATTTATATAATTCTTATTGCGATTTAAATAATTTTCTAAATATGATAATACAATAATAAAATTAAGTAATACTGATGATTAACATAATATGTAAAATAAATGTAGCACCCATTGAAATTTAGCTTTATATATTTATATTTTGACAAAAGTAATGACAATCAAGAGATAATTTTAAACTGAATAAAAAACATTTTTTATTTATAGTATAAAATTTCTCTTTTAGCTATATCAAATCAATATGCGATACATGCAGCATTCCATTCAAAAACGTGGCACTTATAGGCCATAGTCTTGGTGCACATATAAGTAGCTTTGCCGCAAAAAATCTCCAGACATCGGGTTATGGCAAAGTTCCGCTTCTCATTGGTTCCGATCCTGCGGGTCCTCTTTTCATGTTTAACGGTCCCAAAAATAGATTTTGTGACACAGACGCCGAACGTGTCGTAGCTCTTCACACATCTGTTCTCGGATTACAGAAATCTATAGGTCATGTCGATTTGTGGTTCAATAACGGATTAAGCCAACCAGCATGTGGTGGTAATTATTATATTTAATTTGAAAATAAATTATTTAATACAGGAAAATGTCGCAATAACAGTAGAAAATTAACAGAAATTAATTATGAATAAAGTAAACATTTTTGTTTTACAGACCAGATACTCGGTACTCTGAAAGCCAATTGCCCACATAGTATGTGCAACTTGTATCTTGCTAGTATGTGGTCAGATGATTGTGTATTTATTGGTGTTCCTATACAGTAAGTTTATTTTTTCTTTTTACATATTTGGTTTTACAAAGAGAAGACATAATGAATTTCTCATAGATTTTAATCGTTTTCAACATAATAAATATCTATACATTTATATAAAATTAAATTGTGTCATGTTCGAGCGTTTTGACAGGCCTTTGTAAATAGTATATTTTTTAATAATTTATGAATAAAGAATCCCGCATGTATTATGTGAATCCTGGTAAAATAAATTAGTTTTCATATATAATATAATTATAATGTGATGAAAGAAATCAGGACTCAAATGGAGAACTTTTGAGTTATGTTATATTAAAAGTGTTCTGTGCATAAATACAAGTATTAGACACTTGGCATAACTCAAAAACTATTTATTATTGATCCTTATGTTTATGATATCTTTTATTCGCTACATCATAAGCTAAATTATATGTAAAAATTCATTTCATTGGAATCCAATTTTTCACATAATTATTGAAGGGTTTCATATCTTAAAAAATATTATTTACAAAATTCATTTGATAAAACGCTAAAATATGTCATAATTTATTTTTAATATAGATACATAATGTTAAAAGACATAAAAATCCGTAACAAGAGTTCATTATATTCTCTCCTTCAATCAATAGAATATTTGTGAATTTTCTGGGTTAGAAATTATCTTATATTATTAAATTAAAAATAATTATAAGATATATATTAAGTAATAGCCAAAGGCTGCATTATTATAATCAAATGTATGTTATTTATTCTTATTCTTTTTCAGCCGTAGAATTGATATTCCTGGGTATGTATAAATAAGTAAATCGATCTTTACTTAAAATTATTTATTTATATAAATACTCTTTGGTTGTTTATTTTGCGATTATCATATTATTTATGATAATTGTCGATATTATTGCAGTATGTCTGGTTGTTCTGATAGTACCAACTGCATTATCGTGGACAACAAGATATTCTATAACACTACCATAGTGGGAGATTATTGTGTTCCTGTCACATCAGAATATCCTTTTTGTACAAAGAAAGATGAATTTCAATGTCAAAAACAAGTTACAAGCATATTTGACACTTTAATCCCATTTTAATTTCAATAGAGATTAAGTTCTGTAATTGTCAATCTTATAATAAGTAAAATTAAATTGACTTATATGATTAGTACCTTTGTCTTGCATAAATCTTTATTGTTAAATCTTTGTTATCGATGAAAAAAATAAAACACTGTAATCTATAAAATTTAATAGAAGTTATTGATAGATAGAAATTTGGATAAAGAGATACTGTTTCATATTATCTTCATTGTTAAAAAGAAATAAAGCAATGTATTCTATGTATAGACGGAAATTAGAGTAAAGGATACAAAAAAATTAATAGAACTAGTATTACACTTTATTGTCCATTATCCTATATTTCTCAATTATATTTCTCAATTAATTTACTGAGTATAATAAAAATTATATGTATAATAATCTCAATTTTATAATATTAATTACTTATACTTTTATATGTATAAGTTTTTAATATTACAATTCGTAATGAATATCGTTTTTCAACATTATTTATTAAATGTTTCCTAAACGTTTCTCTCGGATATGTTATTTTTAACTGATGTAAAACGGAGTTAGATTTAACATTATTATATGAATGTTACACTGTTCAAGTGTACACTAAACACGTCGTATCTATACTCTTAGATTATTGATCATCAGTTACCGCACATATTTTCGCTACCGTCGTTATATTGCACAGAAGTATAGCGTATCTCGTTGATGTTCAAGTATTCTTAATTTTCAGAAAAATACGTAGTAATTAAAATAATATTAATTATGTAAAATCTTTATTTTAAAGTGTCTAAAGGTAAATCCAGTATAAGTAGAATTGCTGAAAAATGTAAATCGCAAAAAAATATTTAAGAATAAACAAAAGTGAATTTTTTGAAAAATTACGAAAAAAACTTTCTTCAAAATATTATTAATTAAACTTAATATAGAAATAAAAATAAAAGAACTAAAGGAATGAACAATTAAAAGTATATATTTTAACTTAAAATATATATATTTTAATTTAAAAAATGTGTCAAAACATTTTGGTGCGAATATATTTTTCAAGTAAAATTGTAGGATTTCTCATAGAAAAAGTACAATCACTATGGCTTACGAACTGACAATGCTACGTAGAAAATACGTTAAACACTTAACTTTTTCCCCTTCCGGAATCCAATCTCTCACTTCCCAGTTTCTACAATTACTTTTTGATTTTAAATGCTCCAGATATGCCATCATTTTATTAGAACAAAAGAAAAATTTTGAATTTTACTTTTAAATTCAAATTCCTTTGATTTCTAAAAATGTTGATTATTTTTTTTGCAATACGCTGAAATCTCATAACAACTCGTGGTTCGGGAATTTGAATACTACAATGAGATTACTTTTACTTTAACAAAACAATGAAATTCATTTTAGTGGTTACTGCTACTCCTCAGGCTGCTCGTAGCAAGGTAAGGATTTCTCGTACTATTTCAAGATCCATTATAACGAGGTTCGAGTATATTAAAAATCGAATAAGTATAACATATAAATCCGCGTATATTTGCGTATGTATTCTCGGGTATCTCTTACGAGTTTTTATTTATAAAAAATGAGTGATAGTAGAAAATAATACTCAGTAGAATAGAATAAACAATAATAAGATTTTATTAAGACTGACATGAAATTAAATACTAAATATAAGCATATTCAAGCTTATAATGGTAAAAGCTAGATCTTTTTAATGCCTAAATAATTTACAGTGAATTATCTATATTCTGTAATATGTACATGCATATATACCTTATTTTTGTAGTTATTCAAAGCGCACGCCAAAATTTTTCCGGATTTTATCAAACACAATTAAACTACTGCAATAATATTACAAGTTAAATTAAATTGACAAGCAAATTCTCAATCTTCGATCCGATATCGTATTATAAGAGCATTAATATGTTGAAAACCTTCAGCTCTCTTATCTTCAAATTGATAGTACAGACATGCTTTTTATATAATTATAACAATAACAATTTTGTAAAACGTTTACTTTTTGAATGCTTCAAACTATCTCAAAGTGCATTTAGTGTGTAGTTCTTTACATATACGAATATATACATAAAACATGAAGGATAGAGTTGGATGTTTATATTTTTACGACTCTGTTACGTAAATTTTCCAAACCGAGCTATGTTCCTCCAATAATGTGTATATATAGAGTGTTTCACTTCATTGACGTACATTGAAATAACATGAAAACAATTAAATTAAAAAAAAAATGTTCAGAAAAGTTATATGGCCAGGAGAGAGATAAATAACAGTAAAATCAACTTTCGAAAATTAATGTTCGAAATTGTTTTTACAAAGATTTTTCTAGTTATTCTGCATATAAAAGTATTAAAGTACAATTATAAAAAATTATAATTTTTTCTTAAAATATTTTATATTAAATTAAAAAATGTATCAAAAAATAAATAGATATTAAATATGTATCTCGTAAATTATTAATTTTTTTTATAACTTAATATTTTTATATGCTGAATAAATGAAAGAATAACATCATATAAAAAAATCACACATTTCTATTTTTTTAAATGGCGATGACTTTTATGTGATTTTGAAAATTCGAGTATTGTGAAAATTAATTTTATCATATTATTTTATCATATTATTTTATCATATTGTCTCTTTTTAGATTATACATTTTCCTAAATATTTTTTTATAAATCTAGCCATTTTCATTATTTTGGAGTATATCAATTAAATAAAACACCCTGTATACGCGTCACTTGCGCTATTATATTATATTTCTGATTATTCTATATCATAAATGCAAAAATTATGTAGTTTATATGTAATTTCGCATGAAATGCTATATAACTGATAATACTACGACATATTTCGTCCCTTTCTTGCTTATTTCCTTGTCAGTTAACAAAAAGAAATCGTTGAATAGTGACTTTTCTGCGTTTTGTGAAGTAAACTATGTACTTTTTGTTATTATTTTCATTTTAGATCAAGACTACATTTTGAAAATAACTCGATAAATATTTTTCTTATCACTTTTTTTTACCTCTTCGTCAATGATGCGATTAGTTATAATTGCATCATTTTTTATACTACTCTACAATTTTTTCGGTACAATAGCAGCTCCGAGTGATCATAAGGCGGTAAGCATGTTTTCCCACTTTTGAAACTGAATATTAGAATCCTTATTTTTTCAATCTCTCCGATTTTCAACATCATTTATACTCTCTTAATTCTTTAAAGTGGAATCTCACTGTAAAAATGAAAATTAAGCCAGTCTTGCAAAAGATGGCTCAATTTTCAATCTTTAAAAGTGAAATTTCACTTTTCAGAGTGAATTTATTTCTAAATTTTCGATAGTAAATATGTTAAAAATAATTTAATAAAAATTCTGTAATTTTTATATTAGACTTATTAATTAAATAATGTAGAGTAAAATGCTTGTTCGTTTGTGAAAAATAATTTAGACTGCAAAAAAATACTAACCTTTTCAATTCTAGATGCGTCTAAAATTAATCCTAGATGCATCTAGGATTTAATGTACGAACACTTGAGAATACAATTTGTCTACTTTTACAGATCTTTTTTTGCAGACAACGGATTCTAATGTGAAGCTTTCAGTGAATGATGATTAATACGATACCTAAATCAATCTTTAAGAAATATTTTTAAAAAATATCGTACATTTTTGTGCTGCAACAATGACATAGTTCAAGAAATGTAGTTTTTCTGAAAATAAATTCCAATTTAAATTAAAAATTTTGTAATATTAATTTTGAAATAGTATATAACTCATTACAAATGAAAAAATAATATTATATTCTTTTAAAGTAAATTTCCCTTTTTTTATATTTCTGTTCTTAATCTACAGATAATTAAAAAATATCAATTTTTTAATTATGGCACTTGTAACAAATAAATAATATCATCCTGCTTTCATGAAAAATAGCTATATTTTTTGTGAAGCTAGTTTTTTTTAAGATTAAAGAAAAATGATTAGAATTCCATTTTTGAAAACATTCTAAAATTTTAATTAGTTTTACAGAAAGTTTTTGTTTAACGTAAGGAAAAATATTTGGAAACTGAGGATTAATTCTTTAATACCATATCTAATTTCTAAGGAAGAAATGATGGTAGAATTAAAAAAAAAAATTACGTATCAATAATTTGCCCTTTTTTACTAAAAACAAAGGACAAAACTGTTTAAAAAATGGACTTAGAACTTTAATGTTTATAATTTAATGCTATAGTCTTAATACAACTTTTTTTTTCTAGTATAAATGATATTTAAGTAGAAATATATATTAAAAATTTTGTTAATTCGTTTCAGCTTAATAGAAGTTCTCTAATTACTTCTATTATTATTAAATAGAATGTAACAGTTAATAACTTTAAGAATACTAAGTTTAAGACTTTCAAAAATTTCTAAGATATATAATTCAGATCTAAATAAATAAATGGAAAATTTTAAATTTTTATGTTTAATAGCTTTTCTTTAATAAAAGAAATTGTTAAAGTTATCATAAAAACCGTTTTTAGATCAAAATCTTCTATTAATAGATATCTCTTAAAATTTAAAACTGTTTGATAATCCTTTAAATTTCCATAACAATTACAAATTTCTAATAATAATGAGCATCATGAATTATGTGTCTCGAGCTTTTTTAAGTAACATTTTTTACCTTAAACTTTTTTTGAAATCACAGAAACACCCTACAATTTCGCCTTTATTTCGCCTTAAAATCATTTCTTTTTTAATTCTACAATAAAGATAATTTCACAAATAGTTATGTATATAATAATATTAAAGATGAATATTTAAAAAAAAAGTTTATTATTATTAGCGCTATATTTATTTAACTTCCTTATAAAGAGAAATAAAATTGAGCGTATGTTACATACAACTATACATATAAATCATAAGTTTAATATGACTACATTTTCTGCACATTTGCCAATAATTTACAGTTATTAACAATATTGTAATATCAAATTTTACATAGAGATATTTAGTAAAATATTGTACTTCTTATAATCGGATTCTTTTCAACATTAATGTCTTATTTTACATTATTATTATTTTGGATCATTGTTATAATACTTTTTATACACATTATACAGGATTTCCCAGAAAATTATGGAAATTTATGAATCAAAATACCACAATAAGAAAATTTAAAACAAATTAAGTAAAAAGGTCTTTATAAATTTTTATTTTAAGCAAAAGTTGTGACAAAATAAGAGTTTAAATATGACCAATTAAGGATTATGTTTATATGGACTATTTTTACTGAAGTGCGCACTTATTGAATTATTGTACGCACAATTCGTGGACAGGTGATCGTCTAAACGTAATCTATAATTGACTATATTTAAACCTTCATATCTCAAAACTACTAATCGCTTAAAATAAAAATGTATACGTAACCTTTTTACTTAATTTTTTTTAAAACTTCTCAACAAACACAAAGTTATGTGTAACGTACCCGTTAGTTATAATATAACACACGTGTTACTAATGGGTACGTTACATATAACTTTGTTAAGGTTCTTGCTGTGATATTTTGATTCGCAGGATATCCTGTATATTTATATGCCGCAAACGAAATAGACATTTTTACAGACTTTTTTACAAACAATTTTATGTTCAATCTAGCAATTTCCTATATTTTTGGTGTTAAATCGGTCTCGACTGTACTGTACACGAGGTAAACCGCACACATGTTGAATAATGTATTAACATGTCACTGTAAATTTATTTCTTGCACAGCTTTTACATTTGCATTTTTTTGCAGTAATATTCCTAATGGCAAAATTGTTCGAGTAAATGAATCCTGTAATCTTATCGATCCCTCGAAATCAGTTTTCTTCGTGACTCATGGTTTTCTTGCCAATTTACTCAATTATAATTTTCTTAATTTTGCTTCTCTATTGTCCAAGGTATAAAACATTTTTATACTTAATAATAAAATTAAAAAGAAGAATTTTTTTAATGTGATTTGTAAATCTTATTTATATATTGTAATTTGAAAATCTTATATTACATTATACAAGTAATCACGAAAAAAAAGTAAAATCCATAATAAAAAAATAAATAAAATAATTTCTTTTTTATATATAGAAAGATTATACAGTATTTTTATTAGATTGGTCTAACGCAGCATGCTATAACCATGTAACAGCCACTATAAATCTGCTAGAATATCCTCTTGCAGTACGTAACACTTCTGAAGTTGACACCTATTTGGCGAGGTATAGCTTTCCCAATATTTCGTTAAATTAAAACAAAATATTGATTGAAAATATAATATAATAAAAGATATAAATTGGAATTCAAATAATTTTAATTACAATTTAAATAAATAAATTTTAGATAACAATAGTATTACAACAACTATAGTACAACAACTATAGTATAACAATAACAGTATCAAAAATTTAGCTTTACCTGTTATATAGGGTGTTCCTGATCACCTTTTATTTTCCCAGGATAAGGTTCAATAAAAAAAATGTTCAATAGTTTTATGATTTAAAAAGATCTTTTTATTAGTCTTATCAGTTTGCCTTTGGATGGCATCGCCAACATCAAGTCAAGATCATATCGATTTTTTTAAATGGAAACCTTTGTTCTTATTGCATATTCTTGTATCTTATCTTGATAGTTTTTCAAAACATTATAATAAAATATTTATTCATTAAGTACTTTTTGAGTTATAAGACTTGAAAGTTACAGTATCGTTGGCATTAGCATTATCTAAAGTATTCGATTGAAATCAAAATCTTTTAAATATTTTTCAGGGTTATGATTTTGATACCATATATATCAAGAATAAAGCCTTTTGAGGTTGTTTTATTTTTTCATTTTTATTATAAAAATTAAAGTAAAAGGTACAATCTCCAAAGGCCTTAATCTTGGTATATGATGTCAAGATCATGATCCTAAATAACATTTAAAAGATTTTATCAATCAAACAGATTAGATAATGCAGTATTATAACTTTCACTTATAATTTAAAAAATTATTTCAAAAAATTATTTGAAAAAATATTTTGTTATAGTGTTTTGAAAAACTCTCGAGATAAACTGAAATATGTAAACAAGAATATGTAACAAAAAGTGGGGGTTTAAAAAAATCAATATGATCTTGATCTGAGCTTAGCAACGCCATCCAAAATTAAACTGATAAAATGAGAATAGAGCTTTTTAAACTGTAAAATTATTATCTGAATATATTTTTAAATGGATCTTATTCTGGAAAATAAAAGAGATTTGGAATATTCTGCATATATATATATACTCTGCATATATATATACACATACATATATAAAATATATTTCTATAAAATTTTTTTTTCAGCTACGTTAAATCATTGATTGGTATGTGCGATGTTCCGTTAAAGAATATTACATTTATGGGCCATAATCTAGGTGCGCATGTAAGTGGCTTTGCCGTAAAGGATTTCCAGAAATCAGGTTACGGCAAAATTCCGCTTCTCATCACTACCAATCCCGCATATCCCTTATTTATGTTTAGTAATTGCGAGGGCAGACTTTGCAAGAAGGATGCGGAACGTGTAGTAGTTCTTCATACGTCGGCTGCCGGAATACAAAAGTTTATAGGTCATCTTGATTTGTGGTTCAATAACGGATTAAGTCAACCAGCATGTGGTAGTAATTATTATATTTAATTTAAAAATTAATCAGGGAAAACGATTATAAAAACAACAGCTAATAGAAAGAAATTATAAATGAAATAAATTTTTGTTTCAGGCTGATTCTTCGGTATTATGAATCTCAATTGCTCGCATAATATAGCCATCGCGTATTTATGTAATACGTTGTTTCATGATTGTAAATATACTGATGTTGGTGTTTCTATATCGTAAGTTTGCTTTTTTTATTAACAACATGTTTAAACTTAAATCAATTCAACTTTTGTAAAATTTTTTAAATTTTGTAAATTTTTAAAAGTTTATCATATCAAATCAAAACTTTATCATATCAAATTAAACGCTTTTATTAAATGTAAGCTACATTAATTGTTATAACCATATGTACATTATTTATGTTTTTTTTTCAGACCCAGAACAATTCCGTTTCTCAAGTATGTATAAATAAAAAAATTTTTTCTTGTCTTACGATTATTATACTTTTTTATCATAACTGGACATTCTTTTGCAGTATTCTGCCCGGTTGTTCTTCTGACGAAACTGATTGCATTATCGTGGATTATAGAATATTCGATAACTATGCCATAGAAGATTTCTACTACTGTGTTTCTGTTATATCAGAATTTCCCTATTGTACAAAGAATCTTTCTGTCTGTCGAAAATAAGTTGAGGCGAATTCGATTTTTTAATTATATATTTTTAATTTAATTATAATAGAAATAAAGTTCTACAATTCACTCTCATAATAAATGTAATAATAGACAGTCACATAATTAATAAGTATAATTAAATTTAATTTCATGACTTTATTTAGCATAGATTTTTATTGTTAAAATCTTTAAACTATTACTGATGAAAAGAAATTAAGCATTACAATGTACAAAGTTTACTAGAAGAATTGATAGATGGAAATCGATTAAAAATGTGAAAAAGATAAAAAGAACGTTAGATTGTATTTCTCGATTTTCTTCTTGAATTAAAATAATTAAATTATATATAATAATTAAATTATAATAATATTTTACTTTTATATTGTCTTTTTTTGTATATACTGTATATATTGTATATATTGTATATACAATTTGTATATATTGTATATACTTTTAATATCACAATTTAGTGTTAGATTTTAATATTATTCAATATTATTCAGTCTTTCATAATTTAAATTTCTAATTAACTTAATTCTTTAGTATTATATTAGTAATATATTATATATAATATTGCACTATAATATTTTATATGTTACGATCTGCATGAATAATTCCATAGTAATCTACGTATATTTCATAAGTGTGTATGCTATATGAAAAAATTTGTTTTTATATGTTTTATTTAATTCCTTCAAACCTATATACATATATTGTAATGTATATTGAATTTGATGATATTATCTGTTGAAATTATTCTATCGATTTCATCTGATATACACAATAATGTATATGTTAGAAAAATAGTCAAAATTAAAAAAAAATTAATTGTTTAGTATAAATGAAATAAACTTATTAAAGTGCGCGAAATTGAATTAAAAAAATTTTTTCAACATAGTTCTAATAAAATTAGATCTGAGGGAATTAATATTTGAATTTGCATTTTATCTACAATATTAGATTGTATAATATGTTTAAAATATATACACTTTTGAAATTTAAAATAAAATAGGTACATATTTGATATTTGGCGAAAGCGAGAAAGTCTTGTGTAATCTAGTGTAGAAATAAAAAACAGACCTGTTACGTATATAAATTTGTATAATCTTGTATGATGTCAAATATTATTGTATATAACTATATGAGAAAATTAATTACATACAATTATGTATAATTTTATATACGTTTGTATATGTATATATATTTATATTAACAGGGCTCGACATTTGCTTCTAGGCCGATTTTCGATTCGGCTTCGTCTTCCACTACTCTTTTCATCTCATAATCCCACGCGCAGTCCAAATGCCGCCCAACGCTTAGGAGCGTATAGCGCTCGTAGACATGAGGCCTACTCGCTTTGGGTGCTCACGATGTAAACTTTATTCTATCAATTTTTTTCATTATTATCTATTTTTTTCATTACATAACTAAGATAGAATGAAGCAACGCGTAAGCGTTCAATCTTACCTTCTTTCTATATCTTAGTTATGCAATGAAGGAAAAAAACAGAATGAAATTTACAACGTGAGCGCCCAAAATGAGTGGATTTCATGGCTACGAGCGTTATACGCTCCTAAGCATTGGGCGGCATTTGGACTCGCGCAGAGTGATGAGATGAGAAGAGGAAGGCGGAGCCGAGTCGAATATCGGCCGAGAAGTGCAAATGGTGCCGACCTCCTGTTATAGTATTATGTGGGCCATTTTTTCCTGAGCAGCTACGTTAGAATAAGTAGTTGCATAAACAAAATAGTTATAATTAGTTAAAAGTTAAATTAAAACTAAATTAACGTAGGTTAAATTAAATGTTAATTTTAAAAAACATTATTTATTATTAAATTAAATGTAATTTTTTAATATTAAATTATAAAAATATATTGACATACAAATTAATAAATTTAATATTTTATTTATGAAATGAGTTTAAATATAACGTTTCCTTATACAAAAATTACAAAATACGTAAAAATATCATATGAATTTTTCAGAAAAAGGAAAAAACTATTTTTTAATAAAAAGTTATTGGCTAATCAAATAAGATCAAATATAAAACATAGATTAGAAACATCAACAATCAAATATTATTATTTTTGTCATTTTTATTTCATAATCCTTAAAAAAATCCTTTTTGTGATAATTTTGATTCCTAAATTATAATAAATATGGATAATTCATTAAAAATGATAACTCAAAATA
>Ga0157363_1004804_pt1 | contig 12527 bp, 5 predicted proteins | sample AttsexASBM1_FD_111477 | JGI IMG/M metagenome (GOLD analysis project Ga0157363, IMG submission 111477) | Fungus gardens microbial communities from leaf cutter ant in Ribeirão Preto, State of São Paulo, Brazil - Atta sexdens ASBM1 | ecosystem: Host-associated > Fungi > Mycelium > Unclassified ...
TATCAATACCCTAACCTTTTTATGCAGTTACCCAACACAAAGGACTACTAAGGAATTGAACCCATAACCTCAAGTAGATTTGAGATAAACATAATACACATAGACTTATGTCTATTATAGTAAATGTCAGGCTAATTTTAAAAGATAATTAATTATATTACTATATTAATATGCTTGTATCTATATAAATACTAATATTTATTAATATATAATATATTATTAGAAACTGCTTGATAAGTACTTTCCAATGTAAGTTTAATCATGAGAATTTTTTTTTTGAAATTAATAGTTTATAATATAGAATGTAGTAATAGTCTATATAATAATAGTTTATGTCTATATAAGAGATTACTATGGGATTGAACTCACAACCTTATAGTAGGATAGACATAGGCATAATATACATGGTAAGAAGCTATTACTACTATGCCATCCCAACCTCCAATTGATCATGCAAATCTATTCAGTCATTTCTGAGATAATAGCTAATAAAACTTATAGTTACTGATGGTCTGATATCTCAGTATTCTGTTATTACTTTTGTATATCCTGTATATATGTAAAGAGTTCTCATTTGGGGCTTTCCAGTGCAACTTTGTTTGTGAGAATTGGTCTACTAGTTATGGAGATACAAGTTAAATAAAGTTTGTAACAAAAAGTCTTATAGGGATTACAAGAGAACTTGACAAGAAATCTCTGATGTATTGCTACCCTATTTATACTAATAGTATATGGTCCATGCTAACAATTAATAAACCTATTCTAATATTCATATACTAGCCATGAGTAAATATACATATCTTGATATCATTTCTTCTAGTTCTTTTTATCATTTTTAGGCCTATAACATAATGTCATGTAATGCATTATGTAACCATGGTCACATACCTTTTTACTATCTAAGAAATAAAAGAAAAAGAAAAATCAAATTAAAGAAAAATAGATAAAATCAAAATCAAAATAAAATATAAGGGTCCAAGCATACTACATATATAAGCTAAAACCAAGGTCATTCTAGAAAGCCTACAACTCTACAGATTTTGATAAGTTCCCATACTCATTGAACTCTGACTAACTCTGTAGACTTTCACCTTTAAGTGTAAATCATATCTGACATAGAGCAAGCTCTATCATGAGAAAACAAAGTGCTTACAAAGTTTTGAGTGCTACCTTTATATAAAATGCACAGCCTAGAATAGAGATGTAGTGCAAATCTTGTAGAAAAGGATGTAATTTAGGATAGTGATAGAGACTGGCCTTTATAGAGAAGAGTGTAACTTAGGTAATAAGTGTTATTTTCACAGAGAAGAGTATGGTCTAGATATGGTGAGTTTTACCCATTAGAAGGGAGGATATTACTTAAGATGGGTGAATGCCATCTTTGCAGAGAAAGATGCAACTCAGATATAAGTCGAGTATTATCCATGTTGGAGATGGATATAGCTTGGAGTTTGGACTATAATAACAACAAATGTCTAACATAAATCTAGGAAAATTATATAAATTATATTTTTCGATATGCTACCTTATAGCATTCAAGTATAAGTGGAGAAAGAGATGGCATAGTGGAAGAGCCCCCCATCCATGTATATTATGCCTATCTCAAACCTACTTGAGGTTACGGGCTCAATTCCTTAATAGTTCTTTGTGTTGGGTAACTGCATAAAAAGGTTAGGGTATTGATACTCCATATATAATTCCTCCTGTAGGCATGGACTGCTATTGCACCCTGTGTAATAAATTGTTGACTTAAAAAAAAAAAGCATTCAAGTATAATTGTCACTGATATTAGACAAACACTGTAATCCTCGTTAAATGACCTGGTCTCTAATACATATAACAGCTATTTGCAATATTTAACATGATAAAACTCACCACTCAAGCCATCACTCAAGTCATATGTTCTGAAGGCAGAGGCATGAGCAAATTCTGAAAAGTCTCTCATGCCTGGGGAAGAAAACGCAGAAAGTGCCTTCTTGTATGCGACTGCAACCTAGTGCATTAATGACCATTGAACAGTTGTCTAGTTCAAGCATCGAAATCAATGGAGAAGCTCGAGACAAAGAAGGCTGCCATTGATAATCCCATCCGATCGCCGGTAGAGCGTTTCAGGCAAGCAATTAGCATGGAACATGATAGCAGGCATGAGGAACAAAACCTTCACCGATGGGGGGAGTCGCGGTGGCATCGGCAGAACCAACTTCAAAAGAGTTGCGAGGATATGTGGAACGCAATCACGAGACTCAAATGCATCATTTGATTGCCAGGAACAATTCAGAAGATGGTCTAACAGGTACGACCATGCGGGGGGAGGCATCAAGCCGGATTTGACGTTTTGAATTTTTGACGTCCGGGTTAATCATTGAGCGTTTTATCAATGGGGCAAGATAGAGAAAGGAGCCCGAGAACTATTTATCAATCTGGGGATCAATCCAAGATGCTGTTGGAGCATAAGGAGTAGTTATCGACGGTAAATAGCCTTGACACACTCCATACGAGTGTTTCGCAGGCAAAGTTCTATGCTAGTAAGTGTCTGGGGCTTATTTCTTCCATGTTAGTCACCTTGCAGAAGACAGGGCTAATGTTTTCTATATCAAGTGGGGGTTGACGCGTAGACGAGGTACGGCGGATGCTACGTCGGAGTACGAAATAAGTGATTGCAAGGTAGGCTGTTCAAACCTGTCTTGGCGACCAATCGTTCCATCTGCCTTGCCTCTACGGCACTTCCTCTCTTTAATCCAGCTCTTTTCTCTCTTTTTCTGTCGTTCTCTCACACGTTTATACCCCCTTGGTGTTTTTCTTCCTTGCCATCAGATTTCGAAACGGACGCCTCTGTTATTATGGATGATGCTTCGCATGAGTCGGCGGCAAGGGACAGGGTATGTGTCATTTTTGTTGCCTGTTGGATCATCTCTAGTGTTTGTTAATTCATTACTCTACAGTTGGAATCCTTCAGAATGGGTGGTATTCCGCCGGACGCCTCAGTTTCCGGCCCTGCTTCGAATATGGGCCACAGTCGTTCGCATTCCCGTTGCCACTCGCGCAACCTATCTATTACTTCGTCTCTCTCAGCTGGTTCTTTGAATCAACAGTCAGCCCTCACTTCGGGCAATATCCTTACGACCTTTGCTTTCCCTGTGGTGACTAACCCCCCTCCTTCTGCCGCAAGCAAACGCAACTCTCACCACCGTCGCCACTCTTCTGTTTCCACTCGCACAGAATCGGCTGAACTCATGGGTGTTTCTCTACCCGAACTCCCATCATCAAATTCCGATAACAATATGAACCTCGGAGACAGAGACTCTATTCGTAGGCGTGCACTTTTGGCTCTTGAAGGAAAGCCCGATATCTCTTTTTCTAAAGTTGAAATCCCAGAGATTGGTACACCTGACCCTGAGAGGTCCTCGTTTGATTTTTGTATGTGTCTCCCATCGCTCAAATATAGCAGAATGATTCATTACCTCCATTTGTCAATAGCTCAGGCCTCAATACCTTTGGGATCAGGTGGATCTCCTGGCTCAAGTCTCGTCTCCATGCTTGGGAACAAGCGAGATTCATTTAAATTACTTGCCGCGTCATCTTCATCGAAAGACCAACTCCACACACTCGTAGAAGAAGAGGAAGAAGAGGAAGAAGAGGTGACCCTAGTTGGTCATGGACATGAGAATGTCGTACCCTCAGTCGCGATTTGCGAAGGTGCTTCTGAGGAACAGGATACCAATGCTGTTTCAGAAGTAGTTATCGAGGCCAATGTCTCCAGATCAATTCCCATTCGACCTCGTCCAGTCGCCCTCAACTTACGCCCGCTATCCCTGACTCCCGAGAACCTGTCATCTTTCCAAGGGCTTCCGACTCCTACGATCACACCGCAGCCGTTTCACCCTTTGAGACGCTTATCTCTCAGTTCTGCTTCAGGAGAGGAAGTACCAAGTAGTTCGGCTTCAATGCCAACACCGGCATCTCGTCGACTCCAACTGACTCTGCAACTAGGCGGCAACCAGGAGCGTGCTTCTGAGGATTTGTATCCCCGTCGAAGGAGCAGCATCACGTACAAGCCGTCTTCCCATGGCGTTGCCACAAATTATGCAGATCTACCCACACCGGAGATGACGCCAACCTTTAGGGATCGTTTATGTCCAAACACTGAACCCGTTTACGGTAGCAAAAGCGACGAAAAATTTCCTGGCGGATCTGAGAACCGCCCCCTCAGCGCGAGCGAGCAACACTTCCTCGTTAAGTCGCATAATGCACTTTTGTTGCGCATAACGGACCTAGAGCAAGCTCTCACTAACCAACAGAGGGTTTCCTTTGGTTATACCCGTTCGGATATCCGTCAGTCCCGGCCAACATCTATACTCTCCGAAATCAGCGATATCAGTAGTGAGCCAAGCGACGAGATGCTTAAGCTGATTGCTGAGTTGAAGGCTGAGCGGGATGAACTGAAGAGAGATGTTGATGGCTGGAGGAATCGTGTCGGTGATATGGAAAAGCAAATGACCATGCTTGCCAAGCGTCTAGAGAATGAGCGCCGCGATGCTTGGTTCGCTCGCTCCCAGGGAGGAATATTGGAGGTCGAGAAGAGAACCCTCGAAAAGAAGCTTGAAGAGATGGAAAAGGCTGTAGGAGAGCTAAATGCACGAAATCTAGCTTTGACGACTGCGCGAGAAGCATCAGCGAGAGAGAATCAAGACATCAAGTTGAAAATGCAGGAGCTTGAGGAACAGATCAAGATCGCCAGGCTGGAGTTGCAAAGTGAGCGAGACTTGAGGACATTGCAAGATAACGAGTGCTCGGCCACTCCCATCGTACCTCCCTTGTCAAGTAGGCCTAAATCATCCTACGGCCGCAATACTACATTCGCGTCAATCGACTCCTTGGAAAGTTCAGCCACGGAGGTCGAAATATCAGCAGATGATTGTGAAGCGAGGTTCAGCTTTATGCTCAAAGTTGTCCAGGAGCAAGAGGAATCGGTCGAATTTGAGAATGGTAGTGAGGATGGTAGTGGCCTGGTTGGCTACGAAGACGAGGAAGATTCCGACGCCAGTTTCCGCTCATCATCATCTTTTGGCTCAGTGGATGATCCAATTGAAAATTCTGTCCAGCCCGCCACCCCTTCAACCCCTAAGTCACATATCGTCAGTTTCTCACCTCTTTCGTCCTCTTCCACCCACCATCCCATCCATCATTCTTCGGAGTCATGGTCCAAATCATGGGCATTCCCCAGAGCTACTAATCTTTCAACTCTGCCGAAGTACAACAAAAAAGACTCCATCGATCATTTCTTCGGATGTGTTGACGATGGGAGCAGCAGCGAGGGCGACTCTGCGTCATGCTCCCCCTCTCAGTACTCCTTTGAGAAAAGAAAGAGTCTGTTCATGAATGCACTGAAAGAAGCAGGCGAGGACAATTCGCCTTTCTTCCTTCCCCAGGGAGTCGGTTTCACTGCCGAAGATAAAAATCTCGGTGTTATGTTTGAGGAGAAGGAGGAAAAAGAGAACGAAGAGACCGCCGAGGACGTCGAATCTGATGAAGACATGTTTGGTGAGATGGGAGGAATCACGATCACTCTTTCTCCACCGGAGCCTGAAGACGGCGAGCCTGTTATTGATCTCCCGCAACTCATGATTTCTCGTCCCATTGAGAAGCCTCCTCAGCTGCCTATGCTCAATTTTGATGATGACGATGATACAGGATTCAGTTTTGGTCGAGCACTCGAAGATTCTCATTCTAACAAGAAAGGTGAAGAGGAGGACGAAGCCAATATGCCCTCTGCTGGAGTCGCTTCTGTGGCGTCTCCTTCTACTGTTACCCAGAGTCCCCCTTTGCCGATTTCTCGCACTCGTTCAATATTGCCCTCTGCTATTCCTCGTTTATCTGCGATGAAGTCTGCTCCATTCACCAAGACAATGCCAATTGATGTCGACGTCATGCCCCCTTCAAGGCGTGACAATATCACCCCTTCTCTCATCCCTCAAGCAGTTTCTTCGCCTTCCCCTATCCGGATCGCTCCTGTATCTGGCCATAACAAGCTGACTGGGACATCTACTTCTATCAGTCAGCCTCAGAAGAAACCATTGATGAATGCCGTAGACGGAAACGTCTTTCAAAGTGGAACAAATCCAAATGGTTCGAATCATACATTTCAGACTGTTATCTGTACGTGCTGATTCTATTTCAATTACAGGGAATGTTGCGATTAATCAGAGTGGTTCCCTTACCAGATTGTCTGAGGGCAAAGTATTGTTTGAAGCAGGTCAACAAACTCAGATAGAGATGCTCACCCAATTACGCTCAAAATCTGATGAAGAACTGTTGCAACATGAAAAACATGAAAATGTAATGAATCAAAACTCAACCTCGACGTTTGCTTCCATGATGACTTCTTCTATTACTACCACACTCTCTTCTCTCAGCATGCTTATGCCTTTCTCGTGGGGTACGACTGTTTGCGTTACCCCTACAACAATGCGCATTGCTCCTTCTGCCTTCATCTCGAATATGGATAATCCGGTTATTCACCACCACCAACCTTCTCAACCTCAGTATCTCTATCGTAGGCTTGTACCTCGTGAAAAGCAGTTAAAGAGACTCAGAGAGAGGATGAAGACGGAAGGCACGTGGCGAATGAACTACATCATTGTTCTCCATTGCAAGAGTTGCCTGGATAGAACTGTAGCCTTGTAAGACTCGCATTCCTCTCCTCCACCTTCCGCGGTATAGTTTTTGTACTAGGACAGTCTGCTCTCCACCTGCGATCATAACATATGTTAAACCCAGATATCCTTTTTCTGGTACCATCAGTGTTGCCTACTGCCTCATATTCTTTCTGTGTTTCCTTGTCATACATACCATATGTACGGTTCACCTCTTGACGTCTGGCCTGATGCCCTTGTTTATTTCATGTATTACTAGATGACCTGGAACAGTTTCTGAAACTCCTCGTGTGCATTATGATTGATCCTCATTAGAAAACCATTTTTTATCTCTTTTTTGAGGGGCCCTCCGGAGTAATCCGAATAGTCCGTGAGTGGGCGTGGGAAGTAGTTAACGAGCGGAAGGGATGTCTGTCGTTGATCTCCACGGTTTATCTTCTCAACCATTACAATGCCCACTCCCCGGCAGAGACTTCGCGGAAACTTGATGAAGAATTGGTTCGCCGTTGAGGTTCATATCTCCTTTCACTCTGTGTTTTGGTAGGACACTGACTTAAAACGTCATGCAGGCGATCCCCATGTAAGTAATTTCTGTGGATGGGATTCCAAGATCTCACATGAATGTGCCGAATCAGCTATGTTATCATTGGAGGAGTGTGTGTTGGTGCCTCATGGTACTTAGGCCGTCTGGCTTTCGGCTCCCAGGGTGTGTTTAATCTTAACCACACTATGCACTCATTGACGTCCTGTAGTCATCTGGACTAAATCCAACCCTACGCCCTGGAATACCATCAAGCCCGAAGAGGGCACTAAGCTCATGGAAGTTAACCAGAGGTTCGAGAAAAGGTGTCCCTGTTCAAGAAACCTTCTACGATTTTGATACTGACTTCACTGCACAGTTGGTCCCGGGATAAACTTTGACTTGGGTACCATGCGCAGGCATTTTCATTCCTTCATTAGAGTATTCTTTCCTGTCAGATTTCAATACACTTCACGGATGTGTTTATGTGTAACGTCAACACTGACGTGCATTGAAAGTTACTGTTTGTGTCTGTAAGAGGTATTTCTCTTTCTTAACCCTTTTACGTTGAGTGCATCCCTTTTTCTGCTATGCTACTCCCATTCCTTTACAGGGAAGAGAGAATGACTAAGACTTGTAGGACTTATAACAAGTCTCTGGCTTCATTCTGGTCATGTATATAGCACTGAGTTTGAAGCCTTGTAACATAAGAACAAGACTATCCATTGTCCTCAGACATAACATATGTCACTCCCACTTTCTTCATACTAATATCTCTACTTCCTACCACAGCACATGCTATTTATACTGAATTTCTTTGTCATAGGTCAATCTGTAAAATCAGTAAGATGTGTGTGTTTTTCTAGATTTTGGTCATTTCTGTTGGAATACAGTATGGACAACTGACGACTATTTACCAAATAATATTAGTTTGATGTTAATAGTGAAGCACTATAATCAAGTGAATAATCTGAATTAACTAAAGACTTTATTACCTGAGTGTGAACCACATCTAACAAGTATGTAGCAATGGATCAATAGATATAGTGAGATCACCAATGATAATATTGGTATAGATATTTGTTAAGTATGGTTCACACTTGAAGACAAAAGTCTGTGGGGTTAGTGGAGTTAATGAGTGTGGAAACATATCAAACTCTGCAGGTTTGCAGACTTCTAAAACAACCTTAGCTTCAACTTATATATTGTGCCTCCAACTAGTTGCATGGCCACAATTTCAGAGGAAGGTCTAGGGAGGTTGAAATAGGAGTTATGATAACAGGAGTAAGTGTGTCACCATTAACATTAGAGTTTGATACCAGCTTTTGTTGATTATCAGGCTAGCTATTACAGAGTAACTACTAGCCTTAAATATATGAAAAAGTGTCTGAAACACTTGGAAACTTGAGTGGTGCTATTATTATATAGTTGAGCAATTATATACATTGAATAAGGTTAGTGTCTATGCCTGGTTTCAAGCAGATGTTTGATTGTAATGATTTATAGAGAAACACTGACTGAATATAAGGTTTGGATAGAAGTAAACTCCATCATGGAAGACTGAGTACTTATGAGATTTGAATAAAAATAAAACTACTGCAGAGAACAGGTTATTTGTGGGATTTGAGATAAGAATAAGTCTACCTTAGTATCCATAAAGTTTTAATGAAAATAAGTCCTCTGTAAAGGCAAAATATTCATTGAGTTTTGATAGAAATATGTCTGCTATAAAAGACAAAATATCTACAGTGTTTTGACTTAGATAATAGTATGAACTCTACTGTAGGAAATGAAGTGCTTATGAAGTTTGAGTGCTACCTAAAAGATACAACCTAGAATAGAGATAAAGTACAAACTTTACAGAGAAAGTTTATAGCTCAGATATAAGTTAGGTATTATCCATAAATATAACGTGGAGTTTGGACTGTAACAATATTGTATATTGTGACAACTACAAGTCAAGGCAACTTTTAGGCTAGACTTAAATAGTAACTTAATAAATTTGACTCAACAAGGAGTCCTCTCTATATTTATACACTATATATGTTATAGACTTAAGTCCTTAGAGTTGGTCAAAAGAAAGAACCTTGTATAGGGTTTACACAAGAGAACTCAATAGAGAGTTCTGTACAGGATTGTTTACCTTATATACCAAAACCTCATGGTCTGTGCTAACTACTTCTAGCCTACCCTAAATAGCCATGTGTTTGCCTTAAGGTTAACATATGTTTTACACATTGTATAACATCATTCTTTCAGAACCTTTTACATTTTTTCATGAGTCATGTGACTTGTGATCATTACTGTGACCCTGTCATGTGATGTGACTGTCACTCTAACCCTATCCCTAAGTTCTAAAAATAGAAAGATGGAACATAAATCAAAAAGGAGAATGAAAATAGAAAAGAAAAGAAGAATAAATGAAGTCTACCACTTTTAACTTTGACAATATACATCTAGTTCTATTCTATCTTAATGTATATATGTGTTAAGCACAGTTTTTGCTTCAACCAAAAGTCTACAATTAGTTACATAAAAGAGTAAATTAAGTATAGAACTTATCTAAGAATGAGTATAAGTTATATAGGTACAAATCAAGTATAATGCTTATCTACAGAGTTGTGACTGAACTATGAACAATGACTTTAGCTTCAACTTATTTATGCTAACTACTTATCATATAGTCATAATTTTAAATAGAGTCAGAGTTGTAGTAGAAGAATAGTAAGTAGATTTCTTAAGTTTAATTATCAGACTAAGAAAAGTACAGAGTACTTACTTAGTACTGCAGTTAGAACTGTAGCTAAGATAATAGTTGAAAAGAAAATAACTATAAGAATACTATAGAGACAATTTCTGAATACAATAATAATCTGAAATCTAGGTAACAAGTTATTAGATAATAAAACATAGAAACATAATATATATTCAAGTTATATGTAGATATGAAAAACTATAATAGTATTTTCCTCCTTAGGGCTAAGCTCTTAAAGTCCAGAGTATGATATGCAACCTAGATATAAAGATGAAATTTGAGAAGAAGATAAGAAAACAAATAGGGACTAATACTAAGTATCAGACTTAAAAACAGAAAAACATAAGATATAGAAGAGAAAAAAAGTTTATAGTAAGGAAAAGAAAGAGATCAAGACAATAAAAAAGGTCTAGACTTAGATAGATATATAAAATAGAAGTTAGATATCAAGTCTAAAGCATAAGTGAGTTTAGTAGCAAATAACTACTTAAATTCATCTTCTTTATTAGGGCAACTAAGTGAAGTCTATAAAGATATGTAAAGTTTATGATCTTTAGAAAAATCTAAGTATATTATAAAGGCTAATAATCAAATACAATTCACTTTCAGGAAAACCTAAGAGAATATTATGATCCTAAGCTTGGCTCAAATGGTAATTTAGGCAAAGATATCACATACTATCCATCATCTATGTATTTCTCACTCTTCTGGCATAGATCACACTCCATTTCAATTGCCCATCAATCTAAGAACCAGACCCTATATCCCTCATTAATTCCATGGAGTTCCAAATAATGTTCCCTACAGTGCCTGACAACCTAGAGTACATGCAGCAGTAAATTATTATTAGGTTACCAGTTCTGTATTTAAGAACATAGTTTACTGTGTACCATTTTCCTTAGTTTGATTATCAACTTGAATTGTGCTATACTCACACTCCTATTTGAACTTCTACTATCCAAAATCCTGACCATATGATGCATAGACTAGGCACAATGATATCTATTAAAGCTAAGGTTGACTCATCTGTATAAAATTCTGTTCATATTTATCCAAAAGCTTGTTTCTATTAAGATTTTCATCTAAACTCTATCTTCCATACTATTATTACAAATAAAATCAGTGAGTATGAATCACATCTAACAAAAGACTTGAAAAAGAGGTAAGAAAATGATCAATTGATAAAGCATAATGTTATGATGCATATGAGGACTAATATTTTTCTTTTTCTTTTATCTATTTTTCTTGATTTTATATTTCTTTTATTTTCTTTTGAATTTCTTTTCTTTTTATTGATGATGAAGAAGCACATGGCTGCAGTCACATGACTTGTCACATGATATAAGATCATAGGCCTAGAGTGGGCTGAAAGAATCTAGATGAATATCATCAAGGAGCATGTTAACTGCATGGCTACCACATGGTGTATATATGGTGCACTCATAGACGACACATGGATATTAGGGCAGGAGTAATTATTTGTAGCACGGACTATATGTAACTTATATAAATAAATAGGGTAGCAATTCAGTAGGGACTCCTCATCAAGTTCTCTTGTGATCCTCACATCAATAGCTTACTGAGAGCTTTATGTTATGACTTTAAGTCCTTAGTGCTGGACCGAAGAAGAACCTTGTATAGGGTTTACACAAGAGAACTCGATAGAGAACTCTGTACAAGATTGTCTACCTTATATACTAATATCTTATGGTCTGTGCAAGCTATTCCTAGCCTACTCTAAATGACCATGTGTACATCTTAAGGTCAACATGTGTATTACATATTATATGATATCATCCCTTCCAAAAGGTTCTATATCCTTCCCTTTGTCATGTAACTTGTGACCATGTCCCCTGATGTGACCTGCTGTGTGACAGTGTGATCTTGTCCCTCTAACCCTAGTTCTAAAAATAGAATAAAGGAAAAGAAATCAAAAAGAAAAGAAAATAAGAAAAGTTAAGTCCACTTCTTATATTCTTGACACTTTACTTGTTCGTGTTACTATTGGACTTTGTATCTAGTGGTTGCCACAACACATAAGGATATAGGACTGTGTCTACAACTGTATGCACCTAATGACTATAAGGAATAGATTAGACATCATTGAGAAAACAATGAGAAAAGAATAAGGAAAATATAAGAAAACCTTTACTACTACATGAGGATAAAGCAAGGTACAGTTAAATATGAGTCACAAGTGAAACAAACTCCAACACATGTCTAGCTTAAAATAGACATAAGATAAACCATTGTTATCTATAAGGTATCAATCATAACAACACTCTTATTTTAACATTTATGTCCTCATGAATCTATCAATATCAAGTTTCCAACTGTATATATAGCAACTATTTTTGGTAGGTTCTATAATTAACTATTCTTATATAGAGTTAGCTATGAAGAAGGGTTCATATAGTTTTTTTTTTCTCAATAATTTATTACATGGGGCACAAAGGCAGACCATGGTAGCTACTTCATAACTATGTACAAAACAAGCAGACTACATGAGGAAATAGAAAGAAAAAGATAAAAAAAACCAAAACTAGCAAAGATAAGAAAGAGAAAGACACAAACACCAAGAAGAGAGTGAAGTAACTCA